>Ga0070671_100000443_pt1 | contig 28787 bp, 23 predicted proteins | sample KBSS73metaG_FD_65341 | JGI IMG/M metagenome (GOLD analysis project Ga0070671, IMG submission 65341) | Switchgrass rhizosphere microbial communities from Kellogg Biological Station, Michigan, USA - KBS S7-3 metaG | ecosystem: Host-associated > Plants > Roots > Rhizosphere > Soil ...
GGAAGCTTGAACAATTCCATGGCATCGGCGAGGTTCAGCGCGTCCATCTTCTGACCGGGCCTGAGGCCTGCGAAGCGTGGCTTCTCCTCGTCGTCCTTGGTGCCGATCTGCACGAACGGACCAAAACGACCCATGCGCACGGTCACGGGTTTACCGGTCGCGGGGTCCTTGCCCAACTCGCGGGCCTGTGCAACCTGCTCGCGGGTTACGTTCTTCTCGATCTTGTCGACCTGATCGATGAAGGGCTTCCAGAATTTCTCGAGCGGCGTCGTCCATTCCTCCTCCCCGCGGGAGACTGCATCGAGCTCGTCCTCCATCGCAGCCGTGAATCCGTATTCGACGTACTGATGGAAGTGGTCGGTGAGGAATCGGTTGACGATCTTGCCGATGTCCGTCGGAATGAAACGGCGCGCATCCATTTCGACGTACTCGCGATCCTGCAGCGTCGAAATGATCGTCGCATACGTGGACGGCCGGCCGATGCCGTGCTCTTCGAGCGCTTTCACCAGCGACGCTTCCGAATATCGAGGCGGCGGCTCGGTGAAATGCTGCTCGGCGCGCAGTGTCAGAAGCGAAACGAGGTCGCCCTCTTTCATGGGCGGCAGGATGTGATCCGTATCGTCGGTCTTCGTATCGTCCTGTCCCTCCTGGTACACCGAGATGAAACCCGGCTTGATGAGGGTAGACCCGTTGGCGCGCAACATGTGCCGCTCGGCGCCGTCGGGACCGGCAAGCATGTCCACTGCAACCGTGTCGAAAACCGCATGGCTCATCTGGGACGCAACGGCGCGCTTCCAGATCAGCGAATACAACCTGTACAGATCGCCGTCGACCTTGCCTTCCACCTGCGCCGGGGTAATTCTGGCGGACGTGGGGCGGATGGCTTCGTGCGCTTCCTGGGCGTTCTTCGACTTGGTCTTGTAGATGCGCGGCTCGTCAGCCACTTCATCCTTGCCGTACAGGCCGGCGGCGACTTCGCGGATCTCGCTGACGGCTTCGGCGGCGAGGGAGACGGAGTCCGTACGCATGTACGTGATCAGGCCGACACTGCCTTCGCCGATGTCCAGACCCTCATAGAGTTGCTGTGCGAGGCGCATGGTGCGACGCGCGTTGAATCCCAACTTGCGCGCTGCTTCCTGTTGCAATGTCGATGTCGTGAAAGGCGGCGCGGGATTGCGGCGACGCTGTTTGCGATCAATGGCGGCAACGAGCAGCTCACCAATGCCTGCGGCATCGCGCTGCGCGTCGTGCGGCGCCATGCTGGATCGCGCTTCGGTGTTCCCCGCCGCGGTTCGCCGGGCTGCGGCGTCCCGCGCCGCAGCTTCGATCGTCCGCTCAACTTCACGCGCCTGCGCCTCGTTGACGAAGCTGAATTGCTCGACCTTCTGCCCGCGGTATTCAATCAGCTTGAGCGGAAACGACGGTGATGCATGCGCGCCTTCACCATCGATGGTCCAGTATTCCTGCGCGATGAATGCGGCGATCTCGGCCTCGCGCTCGCAGATCATGCGCAGCGCGGGGCTTTGTACGCGCCCTGCCGAAAGTCCCTGACGTACTTTCTTCCACAGCAGCGGCGATAAGTTGAATCCGACCAGGTAATCGAGAGCGCGCCGCGCCTGTTGGGCATTGACGAGCTCGAACGACAGGCCGCGCGGCTGCGCTACGGCGTCGCGGATCGCATTCTTGGTGATCTCGTAGAACACCACCCGGTGCACGTCCTTGCCGTCGAGATCACCGCGCTCCTCGAGGATTTCCTTCAGGTGCCAGGCGATGGCCTCGCCTTCGCGATCGGGGTCGGTTGCCAGGTAGAGGGCTTTGGACTTGCGCAGCGTCTTCGAGATGGCCTCGACGTGGCGCTCGTTCTTCTCGAGCACCTGGTACTGCATCTTGAAGCCGTGGTCGGGATCGACCGCGCCTTCCTTGGGCTTGAGGTCACGCACGTGCCCGTAGGAGGCGAGCACATCGAAATCTTTGCCAAGATATTTCTTGATCGTCTTCGCCTTGGCCGGCGACTCGACGATGACGAGGTTGTCTGCCATTACCTACGCTGACTCGCGCAGGTCAATGCGGCGTGTTGGGATGAACATCGGACACCAGATCTTCCAGTCGCTCGAACGCCTGTTCTTGTCCGGGTTGGCTCGAAAGCACCATGAGCACCACCCATTTCAACTGCTCCGTGTCCAGCTCGTCCGCATCGAGCGCCAGCATCCGGTCGATGACAATCTCGCGCTGCTGCGGGGACAGGATCCCGAGCCGCTCGAGCGTAACCAGAAACCCGCGGCACTCAGTGGACAGTCGGGCCAGCTCGCCGTCCGAGTAGATACGCAGGGCACCGTTTGCCAGTGGCCCAATGGCCAACGGCGGCCGGTCCCGCTCCAGGGCAAGGTCGGCGAGCCAATCGAGCGCGCGCTCAACATTCGCGTGAGCGAAGCCCACGCGTTCCAGATCGCGCGCCAGATGCTCACGTTCGGGCACCTCAGGTACCTCGTCGAGCATGTAGCGGTCGAATACGTAAATCAGGATGTCGAGAACGGTGCCGGTCATCATCAAGGTATGCGGCCAAAACGACCGCCAGGGTAGGAGGCGATGCGCCCCTCGAGCTCGAGAGCCAGCAACATCGAAGCAATCGATTCGCCCGAAAGTCCGGTGCGAAGCACGAGAACATCAACCGTCGCTGGCTCGAAGCCGACGGCATCTAACAGCATTTCATACCCCTTGTCCATTGCCCCAGGACGTATACGGTGCCCTTTGCGACGCACAAGTCCTTGAGCGGGAAGGGGGATTTTCAGAACTTTGAGCACCTGCGCCGGCGTCTCCACCAAGGTGGCCCCCTGCTGGATCAATTTGTGGCAACCACTCGAGCCGTGGTGGATGAAGCCCGGTATGGCAAATACCGGCCGGCCCTGTTCCATGGCGCAGCGCGCCGTCACCAGGGAGCCGCTGTGCACAGCTGCTTCCACCACGAGTGTGGCGCGGGACAGGCCGCTGATGAGCCGGTTTCGGCGAGGGAAGTTCATCTGCAGCGGTGGCGTGCCTGGGGGGAATTCCGACAATAGCGCGCCGCTTGAGCAGATGCGGCGCGCGAGACCGGCATGTTGAGTTGGGTAGAGCCTGTCCAGGCCCGTCGCGCAGACAGCCACGGTCTGGCCGCCACCTCGCAGGGCGCCCTCATGGCTTGCCGCATCGATGCCAAGCGCAAGTCCACTGGTGATCGTGATCCCCGCGCGGACGAAGTACTCAGCGAACTCGCGGGCCCGGTTGCAGCCGGTGCTGGTCGCCTTGCGCGCGCCAACCATCGCCAGTTGGAGTGAGGCCAGTTTCTGCCTGTCCCCGAGGACAAACAGCACGGCCGGTGCATCCGGAAGCTGCCGCAGCAGGGCTGGGTAGTCCGCATCCGTGCTTGCGAGCAATTGCGCGCCGCTGGCCTCGATCCATTCGAGATCCGACTTCAGCAGGGCTTGATCGGGGAACACCAGCGAGGCTCGCGCCGCAGGCGGCAGCTTCACGCGGTTGAGTGTTTCCAACTCGATGATGCGGGCCATATCGCCCGCGGCGGCAGCAACCAGCTGCTGCACGTGCGTGGCGCAGAGCGCCGGCGCCCGAGCCAATACTGTCTTAACCGCTAAAGAATCGTCCATTGCCCCAATTTAATGAGGCCGGCGTCGTCTTGAGAGCCCCGAGAAACTCGGGGCTCTGCGCAATTACGGGTTGTGGACGACGTCCTGCACGTGGATGACGTTTACGGCACCGACAATCAGCCCATAGCTGATGCGGTCGAACGACTTGAATACGAGCAGGGTGCCTGCGCGCTCATCGGGCAGCTTCACCTTCGGTGCAAACGAACTACCCGCGCCACCCAGATACCGGGCGTAGCTGGACTGCTTGCCATACACGTCGCGAACAACCTTGCCAGCCTGATCTACGGCAAGCACGTGACCGGCATCGATACCGTGGCGCTTGCCGCGGTTGATGACGACGATCTGGTACTGGCCGATGGCCTGGGTGCCGTCAATAACCGAAATGATCCGGCCGTGCACATCATTGCGCGGTGCGCGCAACATGAAGTTGAGCGGCACGTCCAGATCGGCAGCCAACACCTTGTCGCCCTGCAGCGTCTCGCGGGCCGTGTCGATCAACAGCGCCTTGGTCGGGCTGCCGGGCTGCGAAACCAACGCGGTCGCGGTGTAGATTCCCTGGTAGCCAACCACCTTGTTGTCGTCGGGATCGCGCAGCTCATCGCCAACGTGCACGACGCTGAAACGGGAATTCGGTGTCGCATTCAGGTCGGCGATGTATACCTCATGGCCGGTACCGGCAACGGCGTGCTCATCGCGGAACGCGACCACATGCGGCGCCTCGCGGATCTGCTCTTTGGTCAGGAACGACGGGCGCGACAGGAACGCGGAAATCGCGGAGTAGGGAATCGTGGGAATAGCGCCATCCAGCGGCGAGCTGCGCAGGCGCGGGTCGAGACGGGCAGCGCCGCCCTGCTCAAGCCGAATAAATGGTTTGCCATCGCGACCGAACGCGAGCGCAAGCGTGTCGCCGGGGTAGATCAGGTGTGGGTTAGCGACCTGGGGGTTGATATACCAGACCTCAGGCCATAGCCAAGGATCACGGAGGAACGTCGAGGCGATCCCCCAAAGGGTGTCGCCACGTTTGACGGTGTAGCTCTTCGGGGCGTTCGGGTTGATTATGTCGGCCGGTGCCGAGCTGCTGGGTTCGGCCGAGGCCTGGGCTGTTGCGCCTGCGCCGCTGGTAGCGGCCTCAGTAGCCGTCATCTCGTCAACCGGGAGGGCTTCCCCGGAGTCCGGGACTTGCGGTGATGAGGGCATGGCTGCCACAGCGGGCTCGCTGCGGTGATGAGACCAGGAGCAGCCGGAAATGGTCACCAGTACTGCGAGGCCCGCAGATGCGAGGCGGATCCGATTTAACACTTGTAACTCCTCATGCGCTGCGCAACTCTTCATGGGCTGCGCCCAACTTCCCAGCGGGTCGAAGCGACCCGCACCGAGTAGCGGCGCGATGCGCGCCGGAAGGCGCCGGGAAGGGGCTGGGGATGCACCACACACGCACCCTGCGCCAGCTTCACGGTTGTTATACTTGGAGCGCACCGGCAGGCACATGATTTATTGTCAGCTTTGTGCGCTGGATCACGGCTGGTGAGCACCGGTCGGCGGTTGTGGCGACGCGACAGCATGTGAGCCAAGCGCGCGCCTCAGGGGCGCGGTCCGGTCGCCGCCCAATCGTGAAAATTGCTAGCAGTTTCTCCCCCGGGTTCAGTATTTTAGCGGAAGTTAGCGCCATGGCCATCAGAACCATTCTGGAATTCCCCGATCAGCGGTTGCGCACCCGAGCGCAGCCGGTGACCCAGTTCGATGCCGAGCTCGGACAACTCATCGACGACATGTTCGAGACCATGTATGCAGCCCCAGGTATCGGGCTGGCCGCCACGCAGGTGGATGTCCATAAGCGCCTGCTGGTAATTGACGTCTCAGAGGCCCGGAACGAGCCGCTGGTGTTCATCAATCCAGAGATTCTGGCGCGCGAGGGCGTCGCTGAGACCGAGGAAGGGTGCCTGTCCGTGCCCGGAATCTTCGATGAGGTGAAGCGCGCCGCGAAGATCCGGGTGCGCTTCCAGGACCGCACCGGCGCGGTATCCGAGCGTGATTTCGATGACGTTCTGGCCGTCTGTATTCAGCACGAGATGGATCATCTCGAGGGCAAGCTGTTCGTGGACTACCTGTCCGACCTGAAGCGGCAGCGAATTCGGAAAAAGCTGGAGAAAGAGCGCAAGCAGCGGGCGACCCGCGCCCGTGACACGGTGACCCGCTCGGGTCACACGTACTGAGCCTCCGAAAAGTTGCCTCCAAGGTGAGCGGATTGCGCGTTGCGTTCGCTGGAACGCCGGATTTCGCGCTGTCCGCGTTTCAGGCGCTGGCAGCTTCCCGGCACCAACTCGTTGGCGTGCTCACTCAGCCGGATCGGCCCAAGGGCCGCGGGCGTCAGCTCGCCGCCAGCCCGGTGAAGCTTGCAGCGCTCGAGCGCGGTGTGCCGGTTTCCCAGCCCGTTACCTTGAAGACGGAAGCGGATAGGGCCGATCTCGCCTCGTGGCAAGCGGATGTATTGGTCGTGGTGGCATACGGCCTGATCCTTCCGCGCGCAGCGTTGGAGCTGCCGCGCCTGGGGTGCGTGAATATCCATGCGTCGCTTTTGCCTCGATGGCGAGGTGCGGCGCCGATTCAGCGCGCCATTCTCGCTGGGGACACGCAGACTGGCGTAAGCATCATGAGAATGGATGTGGGGCTGGATACGGGACCCGTGTTTCTGGAGCGGGTTGCAGACATCGGGCCCGAAGAGACCGGAGGGTCACTTCATGACCGGCTCGCGGCTCTGGGCGGCACGGCTGTGGTTCAGGTCTTGGATGCGTTGGCGGAGGATCGCGCGGAATCGACCCCTCAGCGCGAGGATGGCGTCACGTACGCTGCAAAGATTGAGAAAGCCGAGGCGTTGATTGACTGGCGCGCGGATGCGCTGGAGATCGAGCGCAAAGTGCGGGCGTTCAACCCGTGGCCAATTGCCGAGACCCGTCTGGACGGCGAGCAGCTGAGGATCTACAGCGCGCGGGCGATCGACGACAGCCGAGCGGCCCAGGGCGGTAGAGAACCTGGCACGATCACCGAAGTTCGCGTGGATTCGATCGTGATTGCCTGCGGTAAGGGGTCAATTGCGCTCACAGAACTTCAGCGCCCCGGGCGTAAGCCGGTGGCGGCGCGCGACCTCATCAACACTCTGAATCTGGCGGGGCGGCGTCTTGGCTGAAAGATCCCGTTGGGCTCCAGGCGCCGCTTCCCTCGCGGATGCCGCCCGGGCAGTTTCCGCCGTCGCGTTCGAGGGCCGCTCAACAGAGGAAGTCCTGCGCGCCTATGAGGAGTCTTCGCAGCGCGCTGCGATCAGGGCCATCGCGCTCGGGACTTTGCGTTGGTATCTGCGGCTCGCTCCCGCGATCGATACGCTTCTGTCACGTCCGCAGGGAGTGGCGAACGAAATACGCGCGTTGCTGGTCGTCAGCGCTCATCAGATCGAGTACTCACGCAACGCCCCTCAGGCAACCGCACATGCGGCCGTGGATGCCACGCGGATACTCAGCCAGGGTCGCGCGAGTGGCTTGGTGAATGCTGTCCTGCGTCGATTCGTCGCCGAGAGGGCGAGTTTGCTCTCCCACGTAGATCGAAAACTGGCAGGGCGGACGGCCCACCCGCAGTGGCTCGTAAAGCTGCTCGAACAGACGTGGCCCGAGGCCGTCGAGAGCATTCTCAACGCAAACAACGAGCATCCGCCGTTGGTGCTGCGCGTGAATCTTGCCCGAACGAGCAGGGCTGCCTACATCGAACAGCTCGCCGCCGCGGATATCGTTGGGACCCCCGTTGAGTGGGCGCCCGCCGCCGTGCGGCTCGATCGCCCCGTAGCCGTAGCCTTACTCCCCGGATTCAATGAAGGGACCGTCTCGGTACAAGACGCGGGGGCTCAGCTGGCGGCAAGGCTTCTCGATGCTCAGCCGCACATGAGAGTGATGGATGCCTGTGCAGCACCCGGCGGCAAGACGGGCCATCTGTTGGAGCACACCCCTGATCTAGCCGAGCTTGTCGCCATCGACGTGGATGAGGGTCGGGTAGCCCGCATTCAGGAGAACCTCGAGCGTCTCCGACTGAAGGCGCTGGTCCAGGTTGCCGATGTTCGTGACCCCGCTACGTTCTGGGACGGTCGACCATTCGATCGCATCCTGGTGGATGCACCGTGCTCATCAACTGGGGTCATTCGGCGTCATCCGGATATCAAGCTCTTACGGCGGGCTAATGACATCCCCGCTTTTGTCGTGGTGCAGGAGCAGATTCTCCGTTCGGCCTTCAGCATGCTCGCTCCGGGAGGGCGGGTGCTCTATTGCACCTGCTCTGTGTTGCCAGCGGAGAATGAGGCGGTCGTCGAGCGATTTGCGGCGTCCGAGCCTGCAGCCCGCGTTGCGGCGATGCCTCTGGCAGCTGACCTGGCGCCTGGAGCGCAAGACAGAAAGATTGGAATACAGCTGGTTCCAGGCACACAGGCGGGCAGCGACGGCTTCTATTATGCTTGTCTCGAAAAGACAACGGCCGGAACCTGAGGCGGCCGTGAGGGGTCACAGCTAGTTCGTTCGTCGTTGACCATGCATCGAGCCATCTTCATACGGAGCGCAATACTTCTCCTCCTGATGTGCAGTTGGGCCACGGGCGTCTATGGTGATGCGTTGGATGGCGTGCTGGAGGTTCGCTCGGCGTATGTGAATATCGACAAGGGCGTCTTCCTGCTGCACGCCCGGGTCGAGTACCCGGTGAATCCAGCTATCCGCTCGGCGCTGCGCGACGGGGTGACACTGACGTTCGATCTGGATACTCGTGTTGAGCGCGAGCGCCGGTTGTGGTTCAACGCAAGCATCGTGGACCTGACGCTCAAACGGGAACTGATGTATCACGCAGTAAGCGATCGATATGTGGTGCGCGATGTCAAGACAGGTCAGCAGGAGAGCTTTCCCACTCTGGAAGATGCGTTGACGTTTCTCGGCCGGATCGACAGTTGGCCCATACTGGTTGAGCCACAGCTCAATGGTGGAAACTATCTGATCAGTGTACGGGCGGGAGTGCGGCGCGGCCGCCTGCCCGCATCACTGCGAGCCTTGTTTTTCTGGACCGACGATTTTCGACGTGTGAGTGAGTGGTACTCATGGTCCCTCCCAGTGTGAATGACGGTCCGACGACGCGCGTGTGGGGCGGCCGCGCCCTGGTGCTGCTGTGGGGAGCGATTGGAGTCGGCGCTCTGCTGTTGCTGGCGAAGAGCGTTCAGAACTCCACCGCATTCGATCGGCTGCAGCCGTGGATTCTGCTGCTCAATATCACCGGTGTCATTGCGCTCACGATTCTGCTGGCGCGCAAGTTGTGGCAGCTGGTTCGTGACTATCGCGATCACGTTCCCGGCTCTCGCCTCACGGCACGGACCGTCAGCATATTTGGCGCGCTCGTGGTTGCGCCGTTGCTCATTGTCTATCTGTTCTCACTCGATTTTCTGAACCGCGGTATCGACAGCTGGTTCAAGGTCGAGGTGAAGCAGGGCTTGAACGATGCGCTGGTGCTGTCGGGGGCGGCGTTGAATCTGCGCATGCGGGAGTATTCGGGGCGCACCGAGCAGCTGGCGCGGACTCTCGCGAGCAGTCCGCCCGGCGAGATCCAGGCACGGATCGACGAGGAGCGGCGCGCGACCGATGGCATTGAGATCGTTTTATTCGGCGAGCACGAGCGGATCATCGCCGCGAGCATGGAAAATACTCTCGAGCCGCTGCCGTCGCGGCCGCCGTCTGATCTGGTCAGGCAGATCAGAGAGCGTCGGATGTATGTCAGTCTCGAGCCCCAGGCCGATGGCCAGTACTTGATACGCACGGCCGCCCCGCTCGGGGATGCCGGCACCAAGTCCGAGGGCCGGTACGTTGTGGCGATCTATCAGGTCCCACCCCAGCTGTCCGCTTTGTCAGAGGCCGTGCAGCGCTCCTATTCCCAGTACGGTGAATTAGCCGCGTTGCGTGAGGCCCTGAAGTCGGGATTCCGGCTGACACTGACTCTGGTGTTGTTGCTGGCGATGCTGGCGGCGATCTACGGCGCGATATTTTTCGCGCAGAGGTTGGTCAAGCCGGTGCAGAACCTGATCGCAGGGACCCGAGCCGTCGGCAAGGGTGATTTCGGTACTCGTCTGCCGCTCCCGTCCCGCGACGAGATGGGATTCCTCGTCCACTCGTTTAACGACATGACGAAGCGCCTGCGCCGCGCTCACGAGGAGGCGACCCGCAGCCAGCAGGCAGTGGAGCGCGAGCGCGAGCGGCTCGCGATCATTCTCGCGAGGCTGTCCACGGGCGTCCTGGCGGTCGATCGTACGTTGACGGTCCGGATGGCGAACCAGGCAGCGGGGGCCATTCTGGGAACGGATCTTTCGGTTGCGACGGGCCGGTCGTTGCCGGAGCTCGCGGCAGGCAATGATCGGCTCGGCCAGTTCGTTGCAGCCGTCGCGGTCCGCTTTGCCGCTGGCCGCGATGAGTGGCGGGAGCAGCTGGATCTCGACGGCGCAGCGGGCCGCCGCACGTTGATGTGTGCGTGTACTCCGATGCCGGGGGAGGGCTCGGATATGGGCTATGTCATCGTATTCGATGACATCACCGCGCTCCTGCAGGCACAGCGGGATGCGGCGTGGGGTGAGGTGGCCCGGCGGCTTGCGCATGAGATCAAGAACCCCCTGACTCCCATCCAGCTGTCTGCCGAGCGCATGCGCCGCCGCTTTCTGGCCAGCATGAGCCCTACTGATGCGGAGATACTCGACCGTTCGACGCGCACTATTGTGTCGCAGGTCGAATCCATGCAGCAGATGGTGAATGCCTTCAGCGAATATGCGCGTGCACCGGAGATGAAGATCACGCGGTTCAGCCTCAACCAGCTGGTGACCGAGGTCGCTGACCTGTACCGTTCGCAGGATCCGCGTGCCACCATTCGGCTCGATTTAGACGACAACATTGAGGGGATCGAGGCAGACCGGGGGCGGATTCGGCAGATTCTCAACAATCTGGTGACGAACGCACTCGAGTCGCTGGATGGGGTGGCGGCTCCGACGCTCGAAATCGCGAGCCGGCTCGAATCCGGTGGCGATGCTTCGTACGCCGTGGTAACCGTGTGTGACAATGGTCCGGGGTTTCAGCGGGAGCTGCTCGGCAGGGTCTTTGACCCCTACGTCACCAGCAAGCCGAAGGGGACCGGCCTGGGGCTCGCCATCGTGAAGAAGATCGTTGAAGAGCACGGTGGGCGGATCGATGCAGACAATCGTCCCGAGGGCGGTGCACGTGTGCGCGTCGTTCTACCAGTGAAAGACAGTACACGGTCTGCGACGGGGGGTCCTCGACGCGAGCTGAGGAGGGAAAGGGCATGACTATTCCGCACATTTTGGTTGTTGACGACGAAGCGGACATCCGCGGTCTTCTGAAGGAGATCCTCTCCGAGGAAGGCTACGAAGTGGATGTCGCCGCGAACGCCGTGCAAGCCCGAGCGTCGCGCGCCCGTCAGACTCCGGATCTCGTGTTGCTCGACATCTGGATGCCTGATGTTGACGGCATAAGCCTGCTGCGAGAGTGGTCTGCATCGACGACCGAAGGTTGCCCTGTCGTGATGATGTCAGGCCACGGCACCGTCGAGACCGCAGTCGAAGCTACGCGCCTCGGTGCCTTTGATTTCGTGGAAAAGCCGCTGTCGCTCGCGAAGCTCCTTCGTACCGTTGAACGCGCGTTGGATGCGGGGAAGCGCCGCAGGCAGTCGGGTAAATTGCTGACGCCCGCGCTGATGGTACCTGTGGGTAAGAGCAAGCAGATGCAGCAGTTGCGCACCGAGCTGCAGCAGATTGCCGCGAACCCTTCGTCGGTGTTGTTAATTGGCGAGCCTGGCTCGGGCCGCGAGGCTTTCGCTCGCTATCTTCATGAGCGCAGCCCGCGTGCGGGTCAGCCGTTTGTGACTCTAATTGCGAGCAGTCTGCGCGAGGCTGACGCCGAGAGCCGCTTGTTCGGGCGCGAGAGTCCGACGCAGGGGTCGGACGGTGGCGCACGTCAGACGGGGCTGCTTGAGGAAGCGGCCGGCGGGACGCTGTTCATTCATGAGGTCGAGGACCTGCCGCCTTCAGCGCAGCGGCTGCTGGTGGGGGTGCTCGAGTCGGGGCAGTTCATGCGCATCGGAGGCTCTGAGCCAGTCCGGCTGACCGCCCGCGTGGTGTCCTCCGGTCAGCCCGGGATTGAGAATCGGGCCGGGACGGAAGTGTTTCGGCGCGATCTACTCGCGCACCTGAATATGCTGATCGTGCGCGTTCCGCCGCTTCGGGACTACGCCGAGGACGTCCCCGAGCTCCTGCGCCACTATGTCGATAGGGTGGTGGATACCGAGGGGCTGCAGTTCCGGCGCTTCAGTGTCGCTGCCCAGAATCGGCTGCGTAACTATCCCTGGCCGGACAATGTGCGGGAATTAAAGAATCTCGTGCACCGGCTGCTCATCCAGGGGGGCGCGGAAGAGATCCGCCTCGAGGAAATCGAGCGCGAGCTGGCGGTCCAGGCGCCGCCGGGCGAGCCCCTGGTGAAGCAGGACCTGCTGGCCCTCCCGTTGCGGGAGGCACGCGAGCAGTTCGAGCGGGCCTACCTGCAGCAGCAGCTCCTGCTATGTAATGGTAAGGTGGGACAGCTCGCCAAGCGGGTGGGTATGGAACGCACGCACCTGTACCGTAAGCTGCGCTCCCTGGGCGTGGATTTTCGCAACATCAGCGAAGATTAGGGTTTGGACGGCGCGGCTCGCTCCGCTGGCCCATGACAACAATTTAGCGATTTGGCTGAGATATTCAGCCCCCTGCCTGCAGTAGCCCTGATAAGTACAACCCGAACTCGGGCCTGCCAGGCTTACGCTGCCCCCATTTCGGCAGCAGCCGCGGCTTGTCCGTTATCAATCCATCCAGTGTCAGACAGGAGTGTCGCGCAACTTGGAGCTGCACGGCTTGCGTGTGCTGATTGTCGAAGACGTCAGCGTCGACTCCGATCTCGCGATTCATCAGCTCGCCAGGGGCGGTATTCGCTGTGTTCACATCAGGGCGGACTCTGAGCCGAGCTTTCGCGCTGCCCTGACGGGGTTCAAGCCGCACATCATCCTTTCCGATTTTTCGCTGCCGGGCTTCGACGGACTGGCGGCGCTCAAGATCGCGACGGCGGAAGCGCCGGACGTGCCTTTCATTTTTCTCTCGGGAACGATCGGTGAGGAGCGTGCGATCGAGGCGCTTCGTCGCGGGGCCGTCGACTACGTCCTGAAGACGAATCCTGCCCGGCTCGTGCCTGCGGTCCGACGGGCGCTCCGAGAGGTCAGCGAACGAACACGGCGGCGTCTAGCCGAGCGGCAGATTCGCGAGAGCGAGCAGCGGCTGCGAGACATCGTGGATACCTCCCAGGATTGGATCTGGGAGCTGGATTCGACGGGGCGGTTCGTATTCAGCAGTGAGTCGGTCCGCGGGATCCTTGGCACGAGCGTGGCCGAGGTCATTGGCTCTGCCTGGGAGTCCTTTGTTCACGAAGGTGATCGGGAGGCGTTCGCTGCAGCCTTACAGGGCTTCACTGCCGAGCAGCGGACCGTCACGGGAATCCTGACTCGCTGGCAGCCTGCGAGCGGCGACTTCCGCTGGCTCGAGGGCAACCTGCTGGCGCTCATCGGACCGGACGGAGGCGTGTCGGGATATCGGGGCACGCACCGGGATGTTACGGAGCGAAAGCTCCAACAAGAGCGGATTTTGCGTCTGACGCGGATGTTGCAGATGCAGAGCGGAATCAATGCTGCCGTGGTCAGGATTCGGGAACGCGACGCGCTGTTGCGTGAGGCGTGCCGGCTTGCGTTGCAGGTGGGAGGCTACGATCACGTAATGATCGCCCTGGTCGATGCCGCTGGGGGGCGAGCGGTCCCCTGGTATCGGGTGGGCATGAGTGCGGCGGCCGAGGGTAGAACCGCCGAGTTCTACCCGATCAGTGACGGCACCGAGTCAGATACCAGCCTGATCGGGCGGGCACTGCGCACGGGGGAAATCACGATCTCAACTGATCTGACGAAGACCGAGCCGCCGGTCGCCTCCCGGGAGCAACTGCTCGCGGAAGGCTTCAAATCGGTGGTTGCGCTGCCGTTCAGTGTCAATGGGGCCCGTGTTGGTGTGCTGTCGCTGGCCTCGAGAGAAAGCAATCAACTCAGCGACGAAGAGCTGCTGTTGCTGCAGGACATGATTGCGAACCTGTCATTCGCGCTGCAGTACCGTCAAAAGGAGACGACTGCACAGTACCTTGCCTTCTTTGATGCGTTGACGGGGCTTGCGAAGCGGGCGTTGTTCTGCGAGCGCCTCGATACGGCCTTGCGCAATCGCGTCGAGCCGGAGGGTGCGCCCACGGTAGTCGTGTTTGATGTCATGCATTTGAGCAACCTGAACGACACTTTCGGTCGCCACGTGGGCGACATTCTGTTGCAACGGGTTGCCGAGCAGTTGAAACGGCATATCGAGGATGACACGCGGGTCGGCTATCTGGGTGGTGGCACTTTCGTGCTGGTGCTGCCGCAGGACGAGTCATCCCCTGAGGGTGTCACGACGTTTCTCGAAAGCACCGTGTTTCGTGATGTGTTCAAGATCGAGGGCCGCACGATCCGTGCTTCCTTCAAGTCGGGTATCGCCCGCTATCCGCTGGACGGTGAGGATGCCAGCACTTTGACCCAACGCGCGGAAGCGGCGTTGAAACGTGCCAAGGCCTCGGGCGAGCCCTATCTGCACTATCAGGTGGAGGTGCACAGCGAGCTTGCAGAGCGGCTGGCGTTGGAGCACAGCCTGCGCGGTGCCTTGGACGAGCATCAGTTCGTCCTGCACTACCAACCGCAGGTGAACATTGCAACCGGCCGCATCGACGGTGTCGAAGCGCTGCTGCGTTGGAATGATCCACAAGGTGGACTTACGTTACCGGGGCGGTTTCTGCATGTTCTGGAATCTTCCGGAATGATCGTCGCGGTGGGCGATTGGGTGCTGCGCCAGGCTGCGCTGGATTGCCAGCGCTGGAGCCGCGTGGGTCTCGGCCCGATTCGCATCGCGGTGAATGTTTCCGCACAACAGATCCGGCGCCGCACCTTCGTGGAGAACTGCCTCGCGGCCGCGTCAGCGTGCACGACGGGCGGGTATGGCCTGGATCTGGAGATTACCGAGACCGGACTGTTGCATGACGTGGAGGGAGCAAGCCGCAAGCTACGCGAATTGAGAAGCGCGGGCATGCGGGTGGCCATCGACGACTTCGGGACTGGATACTCGTCGCTCGGCCTGTTGTCCAAGTTGCCGGTCGATCTGTTGAAGATCGACCGGACTTTTATCAGCGGGCTGCCGGCCGATCCGGCGAGCGGCACGCTGGTCTCCAGCATCATCGGTCTCGCTTCGGCGTTCAACCTGGTTGCCATTGCGGAGGGTGTCGAGACCGAGGAGCAACTCGAGCTGCTACGCAAGCTCAGGTGCAATCACAGCCAGGGCTTTCTGCATTCGCGGCCGGTGCCGGTGGAGCAGCTGGAGCAGATGTTGGCGCGGCAGGCGCAGGCGCTGCGGCCCAAGCGGCGGGATTTGAATTGAGCTGACGGCCGTGGCGCCGGGGCGACCTTCGGGCCTGCCGAAGATGGGGTAGGATAGCGATCGGACGCAGGGGCGAATGGGGCGTTTTGCCGTGATGCGGCAGAAGGGGCATGCAATGCGCAGTGCTTTGGCGTTTCACGGTCGAAACATGCTCGCTCGATGGGCAGGCTATTTCGGATCGGAAAAAGCGAACTACCCACGCTTTGTCGCGGTCGCTGGGGCCAATGCCAAGACCGTGTCGTTCGTCCGTCAGACCGGCGCACGGATGATCGCTGAAATCGGCATCTATCACGGCCATACATCGCTGGAATTTGCTAAATACCTGAACGGCGCGGGTGAGCTGCACCTGTTCGACTACGCGGATCGCGTCGCGACTGTAAGAGAGCAGATCGCCGCAGCCGGGTTCAATAACGTCAAGACATTCGGTTCATCCTACAAGCTGCTGGATTCCTACAACTGGTGCCTCGCAAAACTGCTCGAGCAGCACAGCGGGCCGATCTACGATTACATTTTTCTCGACGGTGCCCATACCTTCGCCATTGACGCGCTGACATTCTTTCTCGCGGACAAACTGCTCAAGGTGGGCGGCCACATCGACTTTGACGACTATCATTGGACGCTGCGCAAGTCTCCCGCATTACGCCCTGAACGGTTTCCCCTGACCGGCAAGATGTTCACTCAGGAGCAGATCGACACCGAACAGGTGAAAATGATCGTCGAGTTGCTGGTCCGGCGAAGTGGGCGATATGCCGAAGTTCTTGAAAACAAAATCTTTAAGAAGCTCTCCTGAGTCGCGGCAGCCAGTCAGTCGCCTACACGGATGACGATGGCGTCGACATCGGCGGCCTGAAGCTGTTTGCGCAGCTTGTTCAGGTCATCCAACTTGGTGATGGGGCCGATGCGGACCCGGTGCCAGACGTCGGCGTCTACCGCGACGCGTTGAACCTTGGCGTCGATGCCTTGCATCGAGAGTTGAGCGCGCACGCGGTCGGCGTCTGCTTCGTTGCGATATGAGCCGGCCTGCAGGACGTAGACGCCGGGCCGCTCAACGCGGGCCGTCGCGGGCAGGTCCCGCTTGACGTCCTTTTCCTTCTCCGGCACGACGACTTCGAAGTTGGGGAGCATCTGGTAGAAGTCGTATTTCTCGCCCGTCGTGGTCTTGGTGGCGGCGTCGGGGTCCGATGGGGCTTTGCGGTGTGGGTCGGGGTGTGGGGCTTCCGACTTTTCGCGGGCGGAGGCGGCGTCGTGTTGGCGGTTGCCCATGATATAGACAGTCGTGCCGCCGGCGATGACGATCCCCACCAGGGCGCCCATCGCGAACTCACGTACCCGCCAGACTTCGAGGGAATTCTTCTGCCTGCGTTTATAGTCGCGCGCGTCAGCTCTCATCATGCGCTTCGCGCAACTTTCCAGGGGGATCGCGAAGCGCGACCCCCGAAGCGTAGCGGCGCGAGGCGCGCCGGGAAGATCGACATTACATGCTCTCCGGGGATGATACGCCTAGTAGGGTAAGCCCGTTGCGGGTCACTTGTTGGACTGCCTCGACGAGTGCCAGGCGCGCATTACGCAACTTGGGGTCCGCTACGATGAACTGTTCCGCGTTGTAGTACGTGTGGAAGGTGTTGGCAAGCTCCCGCAGGTAGTGCACCAGGGTGTGCGGCGCTCGGTTGGTGGCGGCCATTTCGAGTGTCTCTGGATAGCGGGCCAGTGAATTCAGTACCGCCTGTTCGTGCTCGCCGCTGAGCAGCGCGGCGTTGGCGAGACCTTCTTCCCGGTCGAATTCGAAGCCACGCGCATCCAGCTGTTTCATCACGCTGCAGACACGGGCGTGCGCGTATTGTATGTAATACACGGGGTTTTCGTTGGTGCGCGACTTGGCGAGCTCCAGATCGAAGTCCAACGGCTGATCGTGACTTCGCATCAGGTAGAAGAACCGGCAGGCATCATTGCCAACTTCATCGCGCAGCTCGCGCAAGGTCACGAATTGGGCCTCGCGCTTGCCCATGGGCACCTTCTCGCCGCCGCGGAACAAGCTGACGAACTGTACGAGGTTGACTTCCAGGCTGTCGCCCGGCTCGCCCATGGCTTCGAGGCCGGCGCGCACACGGGCCACATAGCCGTGGTGATCTGCGCCCAGCACGTCGATCAACCGCTCGAAACCGCGCTCGCGCTTCTCCAGGTGATACGCAATGTCTGAGGCAAAGTAGGTTTTCACGCCGTTTTCGCGAACGACCACTCTGTCCTTCTCGTCGCCGAATTCAGTCGCGCGGAACCAGGTGGCGCCGTCCTTCACGTACAGCCTGCCTTGGGTCTCGAGCCGCTTCAACGCACGATCGATTGCGCCGCTGTCGCCGAGTGCACGTTCGGAATACCAGCGGTCGAAGCTGACACCGAACTGCTCGAGGTCGTCGCGGATGTCGGCCAGCATTCGCTCGAGGGCCACTTCGAGCACGCGCTGGAAGCCCTGCGGCCCAATCAACTCGCGCGCGCGCTCTATCACGGCGTCGACATAGATTTCCTTATCCCCGGCAGGCGCATCTTCGGGCAGGTTCGCTAGCACAGCGGCTGCCGGACGATGCAACTCGACGCCTACTTTCGCGCGAAGCTGGGCGGCAATCGGAAACACGTAATTGCCGCGGTAGCCATTGGCTGGAAACGGCAGGGTTTCTCCGCCCTGTTCCAGGTAACGCAGCCAGGTGCTGACGGCGAGGATGTCCATCTGCCGTCCGGCATCATTGATGTAGTACTCGCGGCTGACGCTGAAGCCGATCGCGTTCAGGAGGTTGGCGAGGGTCGCGCCATAGGCTGCTTGGCGGCCGTGGCCGACGTGCAGGGGACCGGTGGGATTCGCGGAGACGAATTCCAGCATGACCCGCTGGCTCTTCCCCAGGTCGCTGCGACCGTAGCGGTCACCCAGCTCGTGAATCCGGGCGAGCTCCTGTGAATAGGCGTCCGCCGTCAGGAAGAAATTGATGAAGCCGGCGCCAGCCACTTCCGTGCGGGCGACCAGTGCGTTCGGGGGCAGCGCCGCGAGGATCGCTTGCGCAAGCTCGCGCGGATTGCGGCGTGCGGGTTTCGCGAGGCGCAACGCGACGTTCGTGGCGAAATCGCCGTGCTTGGGATCACGTGTCCGCTCGACGGTGATGACGGCGGGCTCGGGGGGTTCAGGGAGGGTGCCTGCGGGTAGGCCGCGCAATGCGGCCAGCAGGAGTTGCTCGAGTTGCTGCTTCAAGGGCTTGGATTTCCGGACAATTAGTCGCGCTCACGAACGGGAGCCTGTCGAACAGGCTCCCGGGGGGGTGGCAGTTTAACCCAAGACCTCCGAAAGGCTCACCCCGAGAGCTTCGGACGGGTCGCGGTCACGCTGCTGCAAGTCCGACGCCTCCCAGCAGCCGCGCCGCCGGTCCGGCCGTCGCCTTACAATGGCGGGCGCATACCATGCTCCTTGGGTGCTCTTGCCGCGGTTGCTGACTTCAGTCGGCACGCTTCCGTGCGCACCCGATTGGCGCCCTTGGTTGAAACGTGGACATGAGAGGGAGTGAGATGTCTAGTCGGGTGTTGTGGGAAGAGGATCTCCATAGTGGCAGTCATTGGTCCGGGATCATTCGGCGCGGCACGACGCTGCGCATGACCGACGTGGATGGGGGCGCCAACATCGGCGCTCTCTTCTACAACCATGAGGATCGCCTCGAGCGGTACAACATGGCCGACACGCTGAAGGCGCAACAGACGGCCTACCTGACCAAGGGGTTGGTTTGTTATTCGGATATGGGCCGGATTCTCTGTTCGATTACGGAGGATACCTGCGGGTGGCACGACACGGTGTGTGGGGTGTCGAATGCTGCGCTGGTCGCGGACAGGTACGGGACGACGCGCTTCCAGGAGCATCGTAACGGGTACTACAAGAACGGCTACGACAGTTTTCTTAGCGAGCTCGGCAAGCATGGGTTGGGCAAGCGCGACATGGTTCCCAACGTGAATTTCTTCAGCAAGGTGACGGTCGGTCACGAAGGGCAGTTGTATTTCCGTCCAGGGGGCTCGAAGCCGGGGAACTATGTTGACTTGCGGTTCGAGATGCACGTGTTGGTGGTTCTGCACACTTGCCAGCATCCGCTCGATCCGGAAGCGGCTTATCACCCGCGTTATGTGCGGCTGATGGCGATGGCGACCGGGCCGGCGCCGGCGCAGGATGCCTGCCGGGAGCGCTGTCCGGAAAATGGGCGCGGCTTTCGCAATACGGAGATGTTGTACGCGTCATGACAACAGTCAATTCGGGTGCGGCCGCCCCGACGGCGGGCGCCGCCAAGATGGTTGAAAGCTTGCTGGATCCTACCGCCGCTGTGCTCGATGAAATCGTGGCCGCGGGTGAACCCTGGATGGGTGTCGTGCGTCAGGGGCAACGTCTGCGCATCGTAGACGTCGAGGGTAACCAGTCCGTTGGCGCGCTTTTCTACAGCGCGGCCACGATGGAGGAGCGCTACAGCGCATCCGACACGGTCAGGGCGCAAGGCAATTTGTACTTGACGACGGGCGCGCGACTGCTTTCCAACGAAGGCAACGTGATGCTGCAGATAGTTGCCGATACTTGCGGTCGGCACGACACGCTCGGCGGTGCCTGTTCGGCAGAGAGCAACACCGTGCGTTATGCGCTCGAGAAGCGCCACATGCACAGCTGCCGCGACAATTTTCTTCTCGCGCTGGCGCGGGCCGATTGCGGCCTGGGTAAGCGGGATTTATCCAGCAACATCAATTTTTTCATGAATGTGCCGGTGACGCCGGGTGGACAGCTGACTGTCACGGACGGAATCTCCGCCGCGGGGCGCTATGTGGAGATGCGGGCCGAGATGGATGTGATCGTGCTGATCTCCAATTGTCCGCAGCTCAACAATCCGTGCAACGCGTATAACCCGACACCGGTTCGCCTGCTGGTTTGGGACGCGCCGGCGGATCGGGAGCCTGTCCAACCGGCTCGGGGTGGCTGAGAATGAGATTACCCCGAAGGGCGCATGACGCCATGCTCGAGCGCATTGCCGCCTATTGGCAATCGCAGCTGGTGTTCGTGGCGGCGAAGCTCGGAGTCGCGGACGTGCTGGTGGAGGGGCCACTGACCGCCGAGGAGATCGCGAGCCGTGTGGGGGCGCATGCTCCCTACCTCAAGCGCGTTCTGCGTGCCCTGGCGAGCTTGGGAATATTTGCAGCGGACCCTCACGGGCGATTCCATCTCAACCGGTTGTCGCAGACTTTGCGCAGTGATCATCCCGAATCGCTGCGGGATTTTGCGCTGATGCTCGTCGATGATTACAACTGGTCGGCGTGGGGTGCGCTCGAGCATGCCGTGCGGACCGGGGACTCTGCATTCGAACATGTTCACGGCGCGCCGGCATTTCCGTGGATGCAGGAGCATCCCGAGAAGGAGAAGATTTTCTCCGCGTCCATGGCCAGCATCTCGGTCATGGAGAATGCGGCCGTGGCGCGCGCGTATGCGTTCGGCAAGTTGGAGAAGATTGTCGATGTGGGCGGCGCACATGGGCATTTGCTGGCGACGATCCTGCGCAGCTACGTCAGGCTTCGGGGTGTGCTGTTTGATCAGCCACAGGTCATCCAGGAGGCGGCCCGGAGTGGTTTCATAACATCACCGGATGTCAGCACCCGCTGTGAGACGGCGGGCGGTGACTTCTTCGAGGCGGTGCCGGCGGGCGCTGATGCGTATGTCATGAAGTACATCGTGCATGACTGGGACGATGCGAAGTGCGTAAAGATTCTCAATAATTGCCGCACGGCGATGGGGGCTGATGGCCGCGTGCTGGTGGTGGACCATGTTTTGGGGCCGGGCAATCGCTTCGACTGGGGAAAGCTGGTCGACATCAACATGATGGTGATGTTGGGGAGCAAGGAGCGCACCAAGGATGAGTTTCGGCAGTTGTTTGCGCGGGCGGGATTGCGGCTCAAGCGGGTGATCAAGACTGCTTCGTCGTTGAGCATTCTGGAGGCTGTGGTCGGGTAGTTTCGCAATCAGCTCCTTGAGCTTCGAATGCGCAGTCGCGATTCGCTCAAAACAACTCGATGGGATCCACGTCGAGCGCCCACCGCACCCGCCGGGCACTGTGCAGCTGCTCAACTTCAGGCAGCCACCCTTCGAGGAATCGATGCAGCGCACCGCGGTCGGCGCTCTCGACGAGCAGCTGCGCATGATGACGGCCCGCCCGTTTGGCCATCGCCGCCGGTACCGGGCCCAGCAACTTGACACCGCGGGGGGCTTTGGCGAGTTTGCGGGCTTCCGTCAGAAATTCGAGCGCGGCGACCGCTGTCGGCGCTGAATCCCGTAACGCGGCCAGGCGGCTGAAAGGCGGCCAGGCGGCTTGGGCCCGCTCCTCCAAGGCCGCGCGCGCAAAACCATCGTAGCCTTCCGAGAGCAGACTCAACAGCAGCGGATGTCCGGGGAATTCGGTCTGCACCAGGACCTCGCCCGGCCGGATTCCCCGGCCCGCACGGCCGGCGACCTGAACTATGGTTTGCGCGAGGCGTTCGGGCGCACGGAAGTCGGTGCTGAACAAACCCTGATCGGCGTTCAGGACGACGACGAGCGTCACGTTGGGAAAGTCGTGTCCCTTGGTCACCATCTGGGTACCGACCAGGATGCGCGCTTCGCCGGAGGCCATGCGCCGCATGACATCCTCCATGTCGGCGCGCTTGCGCACCACGTCCCGATCCAATCGTGCCAGGGACACGCCGGGAAACAATGTTGCCAGTGTTTCCTCGATGCGTTCGGTGCCCTGGCCAACCGGCTTGACCGCAAACCCGCATTGAGGACACCTCGTAGGCAGTGGCCCGTCTGCTCCACAGTGATGGCATCGGAGCCGGCCCGCCGACATGTGTACGGTCAGTCGCGCGTCGCACTCGGTGCAGGGCGCGACCCATCCGCATGCAGTGCAGAGCAGGGTTGGCGCGTAGCCACGTCGATTCAGGAATACGAGCACCTGCCCGTCTTCCTTCAGATGCCGCTCCATCGCCTGGATCGCGGGTGTCGATATTCCCGCATGAATCGCATTAGCCCGCAGATCAACGAGAGCCATGCGAGGTGGCGCCGCCTGATCTGCCCGGCGTGGCAGTGTCAGTCGCACATAACGGCTGCCCGTTACATTGTTCAAAGTCTCCAGCGCAGGGGTGGCCGACCCGAGCAACACCGGGACATTCGCCCGTTGCGCGCGCACGACGGCCAGATCTCGGGCCGAGTAGCGAAAGCCTCCTTCGTGCTGTTTGAACGATGCATCGTGTTCTTCATCGACAATGATGATGCCGAGGTCGGACACGGGAGCGAACACGGCAGAGCGCGTGCCGAGCACGATCCTGGCCTGGCCGCTGAAGGCTTCGCGCCAGGCGAGCAGTCGCTCGTGATCGGTCAACGCTGAATGCAACACCGCCATGGGTACGCCGAACCGTTCTCGAAAGCGTCCCACCAATTGAGGAGTCAAGCCGATCTCGGGTACCAACACCAGGGCGCGGCGTCCTTGTGTCAGTACCCGCTCGACGAGCTGCAGATACACCTCGGTTTTGCCGCTTCCGGTTACTCCGTGGAGTACAAAAGTGCCGTATTGATTGAGCGAGTTTCCGATGAGCTCAACGGCGCTGCGTTGCCCTTCGGCCAACGTTGGGCCGGATGTCTGCGCACCCGCGGGACTGTCATCTATCTCGGCGGATACCTCCATCGAGCCGATCCATCCGCGCGCGACCAACGGCCGCGCGGCATCACGCCAGTTGGGGACCTGCTCGGTCAGCGCATCGGCGGTGGATCCGTCGTTTGCCACGAGAAACTCGAGCAGCGTGCGCTGTTTGGGCGCCCGCTTGGGCTCGCCCCGCTGGTGCGCCTCGCGCCCTTGCGCGGTAGCACTCCATCGCTCCTCGGTATTTGAGGAGCTGGCTCCCAGCCGCAACGCCTTGGGAAGCGCTGCCGAAATGACCTCGCCGATGGGGTGGTGGTAATAGTCGGCGGCCCAGCGCAGCAGTCCCAGGGCGGCGGTGTCCAGGATGGGGCGTGGATCGAGCACCTCCAGAATTGGTTTGAGGCGCTCGCTTGGCAGGTCTGAGGAGCTGGCCGCCTCCAGGACTATGCCGACCAGGCGCTGGCGCCCGAAGGGGACGCGCACGCGGACACCCGGCGCGACGGCAGGGCTGCCGTCCCCGCTGGGGATTCCCTCGCTAACCGCTCGGTCGTCGGCGCGGCTGTCGGAGCCAACGCCCCCGCTGGGGATTCCCTCCCCACTGGGGATTCCCTCGCTGACCGCTCGGTCGTCGCTAACCGCTCGGTCGCCGCTTGGCGGGGAGCTTTTCGGGGGCAAATAGTCGAAGACGCGGCGCAGGGGCATGTCCAGCGCCACCCGAAAGACCTGGGGTCCGGTCATGTGGTGTTCAGAATCAATCAGTTACGCTTGACGGGTCTGAGTCAACCAGCGGCGCCGCACGTGCGTTATACACGGCATGTCTGGGTTTGCTACGCTCGCGCCGCCTTATAGCATGCCGTCCGCATCACACGGCGACGTGGAACTGTCGGATTCGACTACAAATAGCTCTTCGCGTGCGCTGAACCAGTTTCTGGCCGGCGTCGAGTTGAAGGCTTTCAAGATCGCCCAGGCAGCGTTGCGTCACGAGGATGATGCGCTCGACGCCGTGCAGGATGCGATGCTGCAGCTTGCGCGCGCGTATTCCGAGCGGCCGGCGGAGGAATGGAAGCCGCTGTTCTACCGGATTCTCGAAAACCGAATCCGGGACATGCAGCGGCGCCGCACCGTACGCGGACGCGTCATTTCCTGGCTGCCCTTTCGAAGTGAAGACGACGACGACGAGCAGGACCCCATAGCGCAGGCGCCGAGTTTCGATCCACAGCCACCGCGTAAGCTCGAGATTAGCGAGGCCATGAACGCGCTCGAGAAGGCCATCGAGACGCTTCCGCGCCGGCAACAGCAGGTGTTCATGCTCCGGACCCTGGAGGGTCTCGATGTGGCACAGACGGCGATGGCGATGGGTTGCTCTGAGGGGAGCGTGAAGACACATTATTTCCGCGCGTTGCAGTCGCTACGCGCGCAACTTGGAGAGTTCTGGACATGAGTCCGTCCGAGCACGGGCCCCACACCGGCGAGGTGACCGGCGAATTCGAGCAGCGCGCCCGTGCACTGCTCGAAGACAGCGTGCTGCGCATCGACGGTCGCGTTCGCTCGCGCCTCAACCAAGCGCGGCACGCAGCCCTCGAGGATGCGTTGCGGCGCCCCTCACTCTGGCGGCGCTATTCGCTAATGCCCGCTGCTAGCGCCGTGGCCGCGGCAGTGCTGGTCGCATTCGTGCTTTGGCCGCATGCTCACCAGGGTGATGCGATCGTCGAAGGTGGACATGGAACGGTCGAGGATCTCGATTTATTGGCGGATAGTGATGCGCTCGACCTGGTCTCCGACGAGACGGATGGAGGGGCGTTCTACGAATGGGCCGCGGAACAATCGGATTCGAACGAGACGGGTACGGGTGCCTGAGGGCACCGCGCGCTTTCTCGTAACGCACGCAGCCCTCGCACTCCTGTGCGGGGCCGCGGTTGCCCAGAATCCAAAACAGGCGGATCCGGGAGCGGATTCGGAATTGCTCGAATTTCTGGGTAGCGTGGATTCGGGGGCGGATTCACAAGTACCCGCGGACGATGGCAGCTGGATTGATTACCTGGCGCAGACGGACATCGGCAAAGTGGCGAAGACAGCCGATCCGAAGGACGCATCGGGCAAGCAGACCGCGACCGAAGCGCAACCTCCTGCGTCCGGAGACAAGAAAGATGACTAAGGGGTACACACTCGTGTTGGCGGTGCTGCTCGCGGCAGCGGCCCCCGCGTTTGCGCAAGAGCCGCCTCCACAGTCTGCCCCGACAGCGGCGCAGGGCGTGCCGTGGTCGAGCCTTTCTGGAGAGCAGCAGAAGCTGCTCGGAAAATTCAGTGGCAATTGGAATACGTTGCCGCCCGAGCGGCAGCAGGCGCTGGCGCGCGGGAGTGATCGCTGGCTCGGTATGTCATCGGAACAACGAGGACAGGCACAGCAGCGGTTTCAACGCTGGCGCACGCTACCGCCGGATCAGCGCAACCAGCTTCGGGACCGGTGGCAGAGGTTCCAGACGCTGCCCCCCGATCAGCAGTCCGCTGTTCGCCAGAATTTCCGCCGCTTCAAGCAACTGCCGCCGGAGAGGCGGCAGATGTTGCGTGAGCGCTGGAACAACGCCACCCCTGCTCAGAGACAGCAGATGATTGAGCATGCGCGTGAGCAGCAGATGAGGCGCATGCAGAGTCCGATGCGGGGACCCCAAGGCCCGCAAATGCGTGGACCTCAGGGGCCGATGCGCGGTGGAGGCTCCCCGCACGCGGCCCCGGCGCAGCGTCCACGCCGCTGACCGCGCATGCAGATGCGTCCCGAGATGCGCCGGCGTCCGGAGATGCGTCCGCTCCGCGCCTAAGTATGGCTCCACCGCAGATCATGCTTGCGGAACGGGGTGGTACGGATCCGCTTTCCCGTCGCGCGGTAGATCGCGTTGGCGATCGCGGGTCCAATCGGACCCACAGGCGGCTCGCCGATTTCGGTGAAGCGTTCGTGACCTGACAACCCTCCGAAATGCACGTGCAGATCCCTCGGTGTCTGCGACATGCGCAAAATCGGGTACTGATCGAAGTTACCTTCCACGATGCGTCCGTCCTTGACCGTCAGTTCCTCGTTCAGGGACATGTTCAGGCCAAAAATCATCCCGCCTTGCAGTTGAGCCAGCACCGCGTCACGGTTGAGCACTTGCCCGCAATCGAAAGACAGGTCGAGCCGCGGGATTCTGAGCTCGCCTACGGGAGTGACTTCAACAGTGGCGACCGCGGCTACCGTTGTGCCGGCTCGAGGTTTGCCGCCCATGTCCCAATTGCTGATGGCGATGCCCTGCCCTTGACCCTTGGGCAACTGCCGGCCCCAACCTGACTTCGCAGCGACCTCGCGCAGGCAATTCTTCCAGCCCGGGTCCGGCCACGTGGCGAGGAGGCGCAGCCGGTATTCGAGCGGGTCGATGCCCGCGGCCACGGCGCACTCGTCGATGAACGACTCCATGAAAAACACGTGGGAGTTGTAGGTGGGCGCACGATACGCGCCTGTCAGGATGTGCAAAGGAAACGCGTGCGACTCGATGTGCACATTCGCAATGGTCCCAAGGTTTGTGTACGCGCAGTCCGCTATCCCCCGAAGCTCGAAGCCGGCGCGGCAAACCCTGACGAGGAGTGCTTCCGGCAGCCCGTTCGCGCCGAGTGACGCTTTGAACCGCGCGGCGGTCAGATCGCGGTAGCGGCCTTGGCGCATGGCTTCCTCGCGCGACCAGATGACGTGCACTGGGCGGCCCGGGAATTGCTTCGCGATCGCCACTACGAGTCGCACATCATCTGCAAAAAGGCGCCGGCCAAAGCTGCCGCCAACCAACGTCTGATTGAAGTACGTGTTCTGCGGTGCCACCCCTGCCTCCTCGGCAGCAGTCAGAAACGCTTGCTCAGTGATCGCGGCGGGATGCCATACATCCACGCGGTTCTGCGTTACCAGCGCCGTGCCGTTGAGCGGCTCCAGCGGTGCCTGATCGCAGAAAGGGGTGAGATAACTCGCGTCCACGATCCGGCTGCCTTGGCTCAGCCTCTGCAGCGCGTCGCCTGTGCTCCTCTCTATTTTTTCGCCGGGGTGCTGGAGCGTGCCGAGCGCGCCAGCATAAATCTGCTCGGTCGTTTTCCACTGGACTCCGGCCCCGTCATCCCACTCCACGGGCAAGGCTTCGAGCGCCTTGCGCGCCTGCCAGTAATGATCGGCGACGACTGCTACCGCGCTCTGCGGGGCATTTTCCCGACCCCCGAACAGCGACCTGACAGGTTTGCGTGGCTCGGCTGGGTCGACAATCGCGACCCCACGCACCCCGGGCATGTTCTTGATCGCATCGAATTCGCAGCGTTTCAATTTGCCGCCGTGCACCGGTGATTGCATCAGCGCCGCGTACAGCATGCCGGGAAGCCGCACGTCGATCCCGTAAACGGCGCTTCCGTTGACGATCAGCGGGTTGGTCAATTTTGAGGGGCTCGCTTTGCCCAGCAGGCTCCAGTGCACGGGCGGCTTGGGTGCCGGCTCGCTCTTCAGCCGGATCGCCGCCGCGGACGCGGCCACTTCCCCGAAGCGCAACGTGCGCCCGGTGGTTCGGTGAGTGAGCATGCTGTTCTTTGCGTCAATCTCTGACGCCGCTACCTGCCAGCGTTCGGCAGCCGCCGCCTTGAGCCGTTCGCGCGCACTTGCTCCGACCTGCAGGAAAAGTTTCATCCGTTCCGGCAGGGTCGATCGCCCGGCGAATGTGGCGGCGATTCCTCCGACCGAGGAATACACCTTGTTCTGGCGGAAATCGCGATTGATGGAGCTGGATTCAGTCCTGACCCGGTTCCAGTCACATTGCAGCTCTTCAGTGATCGTCATCGCAATCTGCGTGACGGCGCCGTTGCCACTCTCCGGGGATGGCACGCGGACCAGCACGGTGTCATCCGGCGAGATCACGATCCAGGGACTCAGCTCGCGCTCAGTCCCGGCCGCTTCGGCCCCCAGGATGCCGATGCACATCCCACCACCGACAATCGAGGTCGCGATCACAAACTCGCGGCGGCTGATCTTTCGAGGCCCGGTCATGATCGTTTGCCTGCTTCGCGGGCCAACCTATCGGCGGCGGTGTGAATGGCCGCCCGGACTCGCGGGTAAGTGCCACACCGGCAGATGTTCGTGATCGCCGCATCGATGTCGGAGTCCGTTGGATTCGGTTTGTCCTTGAGCAACGCGGCGGCCGCCATCAACATGCCGGCCTGGCAGTAACCGCACTGGGGCACGTTCAGATCAATCCACACCTTCTGAAGAGGATGGCTCGAGTCAGCTGAGAGCCCCTCGATAGTGGTGATTTGCGCTCCAGCTGCCGCTTCCACCGGTACGCGGCAGGAACGCGTGGCCGCTCCATTCAGATGCACCGTGCACGCCCCGCACATCGCGATACCACAGCCGAACTTGGTGCCAGTCATGCCAAGGTGGTCCCGCAGCACCCACAGGAGAGGAGTTGAAGGATCCAGATCGAGCTGATGTGGCGTGCCGTTGACCTCGAGTCTGACTTGCATCGCGCTGCTCCTGCTACGGAAGGCTGACAGTACGTGCGCGCAGATTGCGCCGGCGTCCGATCCGACCGGATAGGACTACTTCCCGCTGTTCTGTGGCAGTTGCGGTTCGGGGCCGGATAGCTGGGAGGTGCGATAGGCCGTGGGAGTCGATCCGGTGTGCTGGCGGAAGGCCGCATTGAAAGTCGATTTGGAGTTGAACCCGACCTCGAGCGCAATCTCAATGACCGTCTTTTCGGGCGCCAGCACCAGCATCCGCTTGGCACTCTCCACGCGGTGCACATTGATCAGATCGTAGAAACTGGTGCCCAGGTCCTGGTTGATCACCTGGGAGACGTAATGAGGATTCTCTTTGATCTGCTGAGACAGGCCGCGCAACGTCACCCGGTTGTCACGATA
>Ga0070671_100000444_pt1 | contig 28779 bp, 21 predicted proteins | sample KBSS73metaG_FD_65341 | JGI IMG/M metagenome (GOLD analysis project Ga0070671, IMG submission 65341) | Switchgrass rhizosphere microbial communities from Kellogg Biological Station, Michigan, USA - KBS S7-3 metaG | ecosystem: Host-associated > Plants > Roots > Rhizosphere > Soil ...
GGCACGCGCCTGTGGTTCGTGACCAACAAGGACGCGCCGCGCTATCGCCTCGTCGCGGTCGATCTGGCGTTGGCGGACGTGGAGTTCGCGCAAGTCGTCGGCGAGCGGCCCGAGCTTCTGGAGCGTGCGACGATCATCGGCAAGCACTTGATCCTCAATTACCTGAAGGACGCCGCGAGCCACGCCGAGGTCTTCAGCCTCGACGGCAAGTCGATGCGCGAGATCCTGCTCGCCGGCCTCGGCACGGCATCGGGTTTCGACGGCAAGCCGGGCGATCCCGAGACCTTCTTCGCCTACTCCAGCTTCAACCAGCCCGGCGCGATCTACCGGATGGACATCGCGACCGGGAAGACGGAGCCCTTCGCCACGCCGCAGCTCAAGTTCGATCCGGCCAAGTACCTGATCGAGCAGCGCTTCTACACCTCGAAGGACGGCACGCGCGTGCCGATGTTCGTGGTGCGCAGCAAGGCGGCAGCCGAAGCGGGCAGGGCGCAGCCGACGCTGCTTTACGGCTACGGCGGCTTCGACATCTCGCTGACGCCCGGCTTCTCGGCGGTTCGCATGGCGTGGCTGGAAGCCGGCGGCGCCTTCGCGATGGCCAACTTGCGCGGCGGCGGCGAATATGGGCGCGAATGGCACGACGCGGGCCGACGGGCAAACAAGCAGAACGTCTTCGACGACTTCATTGCCGCGGGGGAATACCTGATCGCCCAAGGGATCACGCCCAAGGATGGGCTCGCGGTCCAGGGCGGCTCGAATGGCGGCTTGCTGGTCGGCGCGGTCGTGAACCAGCGGCCGGACCTGTTCGCGGCCGCCAACGCGCAAGTCGGCGTGATGGACATGCTGCGCTTCGATCGCTTCACTGCCGGGCGCTATTGGGTGGACGATTACGGCCACCCGGACCGGGAGGACGACTTCAAGGTGCTGCGCGCCTATTCGCCCTATCATAACATCCGCTCGGGCGTGGACTATCCGGCGGTGCTCGTGACCACGGCCGATACCGACGACCGGGTCGTGCCGGGCCACAGCTTCAAGTACACCGCCGCGCTCCAGCATGCGCAGGCCGGCAGCAAGCCCCACCTCATCCGCATCGAGACGCGCGCCGGACATGGCTCGGGCAAGCCGACCGACAAGGTGATCGACGAGGGCGCCGACATCCTCGCGTTCCTGGCGAAGTGGTCGGGACTGACGGTGCCCGCCGCGCAGTAGCGCGCGGGCACACCCCATCACCGGAAGGGCGGCTCTATGAAGGCCCGCAGCTTGCGTGAGTGCAGCCGTGGTCCCTGCTCGCGGAGCAGTTCGCAGGTACGCACGCCGATCGCGAGGTGGGCGCCGATCGCCTCCTCGTAGAAGCGGTTGGCCTGGCCGGGCAGCTTGATCTCGCCGTGGAGGGGCTTGTCCGAGACGCATAGCAGCGTCCCGTAGGGCACGCGGAAGCGGAAGCCCTGCGCGCTGATCGTCGCGCTCTCCATGTCGATGCCGATCGCGCGGCTCTGGCTGAAGCGACGCGCCGAGTGGGCGTAGCGCAGTTCCCAGTTGCGATCGTCAGTGGTGACGATCGTGCCGGTGCGCATCCGCTTCTTGAGGTCGGCGCCGCCGGTGCCGCTTACGGCCTCAGCCGCCTGCGCCAGCGCCTGCTGCACTTCGGCGATCGCGGGCAGCGGAATCTCGGGCGGAAGCACATGATCGAGCACGTGGTCGTCGCGCAAGTAGGCATGGGCGAGCACGTAGTCGCCGATCCGCTGCGTCTCACGCAGGCCGCCGCAGTGACCGATCATCAGCCACGCCTCGGGCCGCATGACGGCGAGGTGGTCGGTGATGGTCTTGGCGTTGGACGGGCCGACGCCGATGTTGACGAGGGTGATGCCCGAGCGATCCTCACGCACCAGGTGATAGGCGGGCATCTGGTGCCGCCGCCACGCCGTGTCGGACAACCGCCCGCGCGCATTGTCGACCGGCGCGTCGAGGTAGAGCCCACCGGCGCCCGACAGCGCGACGTAGCCGTCCGAGCCGACCTGCCTGCCCGCCCAGTCCACGAACTCGTCGACGTAGCGGTGGTAGTTGGTGAACAGGATGTACTTCTGGCAATGCTCCGGGCTGGTGCCGGTGTAGTGCGCCAGGCGCGCCAGGCTGAAGTCGGTGCGCAGCGCGTCGAACAAGGCCAGCGGCAAGGGATCCTCGGGCCCGAGGAAGTCGATGCCGTCGGCGATCTCGTCGCCGATCCGGGCCAATTCGGTCGTGGGGAAATGCGCGGCCAGTTCCTGCGGCGTCACGCTGCCCACCGGCATGCCGTCGAGCACGTAGGGGAAGGGTATCTCCTGGGCCGAGGGCCGCACGGTGAAGGTGACCGCGTATTCATCACGCAGCAGTTCGAGTTGCTCCGCGAGATAGTCGGCGAACAGGTGCGGGCGGGTGACGGTCGAGGCATATTGCCCCACTTCCGTGAGCCGCCCGAACGACCGGCTCGACGGCGCCCCGCGCTCCTCGCCCGAATACGTGAACGAGAGCTCCGGGTAGCACCAGGCGCGCGTCTCGCGACGGTCGGGCGGGGGCAGCGCGCCCTCGTTGACGAAGGCGGAGATGTCGCTTTTCAGGCAAGCGACGGCGGCATCGTAGACGCGGACGAGTTCCGCGATGGCGTCTTGAACGGTTTGCATCGTACAGATTTACGAGACCGGCATTGCAAAGCAAGGGCAGCCGTGACGCCGCCAACAGCTCAGTCTGTGTCTTCCGGCCCGTCGCCCGGGTCCGGCGGGCCTTGATCCTGGTCGTCGCCGCGCGGTGGCGGGGGGCCGAGGGGAGGCTGCACGAGCGCGGGCGGTGCGTCGGTCGGCTCGCCTTCGCCGGGCGGCACCGGGGTCTCGTCCACCGGGAAGTGGATCAGCGGGGCGTTGGGGTCGACGCCGGGGGTGTCTCTCGCCCCCCACAGCCGCGCCTGGTTGACCGCGCTGGGCGGGGCCGGCAGCTTGAGCGCGCGCAGCGGCAGTCCGCTCATGAAGCTGCGCCACAGCTGGGCGGGCAAGTGGCCGCCGCTGGCTCCCGGGATCGGCTTGTTGTCGTCGCGCCCGATCCAGATCGCGCAAAGCAAGTCGCCCGAGAAGCCGACGAACAGCGCGTCGCGGCCATCCTGCGAAGTGCCGGTCTTGCCGAAGGTGGGCAGGCGCAGCGCCGCGCGGCGGCCGGTGCCGACGTTCGCTGCTTCCCACAGCAAGTCGAGCATCGGCGCCCATTCGCGGTTGGGATCGAGCTTGTGCGCCGGTGCCTTGGCGGCGGCAGGGACGCCGCGCACTTCGACCGGGTAGCTGCCCAGCGCGAAGGCGGCGTAGGCGCCCGCCAGTTCCTCCAGCGTCATCGTCGCGGTGCCGAGCGGCAGGCTGGGTGCGCCCTCCGGCAGTGCCGAAGCGACGCCGAGGTCGTGCGCTGCCTTCACCACGTCCTGATACCCTGCTGCGCGGGCGATCCGCACCGCCGCCGTGTTGCTGGAGATCGCAAAGGCCTGCCGCAGCGTCAGCGGGCCGCGATAGCCGGCGTAGGCATTGGTCGGTCGCCAGTTGCCGAGCGTGATCGGCGCGTCGAACACGATATCGTCGGGCCGCGCACCGGCCCGGAAGGCGGCGAGATAGTCGAAGGCCTTGAACGTGGAGCCCGGCTGCCGCCGCGCCTGGCTCACGCGATTGAAGGCGCCGGGCTGCCAGTCGCTGCCGCCGACCAGCGCGGCGACGCGGCCGTCAGGACGCAGCGCGATCAGCGCGACTTGCGCCCCGGCGAGCCTGGCGGCGGCGACGACGCGCTCGGCACGCGCCTGGACGCGCGGCTCCAGCGTCGTCTGCACCCGGCCGATGGTGTCATCGGGCAAGCGGGCGTAGAGCCAGTCGGCGAACCAGCCTGCGCTTTCCGGCTTGCGGCCGGAGGCGACGACGCGCGGGTTTCGCTCCGCCTTGGCGCGCTTGGCGGTGATGAAGCCGGCATCGGCCATCGCGCCGAGCACCACGCGCATCCGCGCGCGCGCCGCTTGGCGGTCGACGGTGGGCGCCAGGCGCGAGGGCGCCTTGACGAGACCCGCCAGCATGGCCGCCTGGCCGAGCGTCAGTTTCTCGGGGGTGCGATCGAAATAGTAGCGCGCCGCGGCCGTCAGCCCCGTCTGCTGCGCGCCGAAGTAGGCATGCTCCAGATAGCGGGAGAGGATCTCGTCCTTGCTCATCCAGTTCTCGACCCAGTCGGCGAGCAGCAGCTCCTTGAACTTGCGCGCGAACGTGCGGTCATGGGTGAGGAAGGCGTTCTTGACGTATTGCTGGGTGATCGTGGAACCGCCCTGGACGACGTTGCCGGCGCGCAAGTTCGTGAATGTCGCGCGAAGCAACCCACGATAGTCGAGCGGGCCGTGCGAATAGAAGCGCCGATCCTCGATCGCCAGGAAGGCGTTGCGCACGTCCTCGGGCAGCTTGGCCGCGTCGACCCGCTCGGACGGACGCGGGCCGCGATGGGCGAAGAAGCGCCCTTGCGCATCCAGCATGTCGACCCCGGTCAACTCGGGCGGATCGTTGAGCGACCAGGGCGGCGCGGTCCAGGTCTGCCAGGCGACGAGCATCGCTAGCAGCGCCGCGAACGCGAGCAGCGCCAGTCGCTTGGGACTGGGAGGGCGGTGACCTGCGCCCAGGAAGCCCTTTCGGGGCTCGGGCGCGGTAGCGTCGGTCATTTCGGTCGGATTCCGGGTATCGGCTGCAAGCAGGGCGAAGTCCCTGGCTCCAACCCCAGCCCCGGCAAGTCAACCCCTTCCCGGCGCACGCTCAGTGCGGCGCCAGCATGATCGAGGCGGTTCCGGTGCCCCGCACCGGCAGGTAAAGGCCCTTGCCGGCCGCGCGCAGCGATCCGGTCCGCACGTCCTCCACTTTGGCGCGGATGATGAAGTCACCCTCGCGTTTCTCCTGGATGGCACGATCGATCTTCACCATCAGCTTGTCGTAGTCGTTCTCGAAGTTCTGCGACAAGGCCTGTGCGATCGTGTCCGACAGGCCCGGCGTGTTGGCCAGCTTTATCACCAGATCGCCGCCGGTCCGGTCGGTCGTGCCACTCACGGCGAACTGCGTGAAGCTCACCTTGCGCGAATTGGGAGCGTTCACCGGAATGCCGGTCAGCCACACGGTCGCGCGCGCCTTGCCGATGGTGTTCTCCTGGTCGCTTGCCGAGAAGTTCAGACCCACCGCGATCTTGCCGCCGTTGGTGCCGTAGATCGTCGCCTTGTTGAACCGCGCCCAGACGGGCCCGACGCCGGGCACTTCGAACGGGCGGGCCGAGCGCTTGGTGAGTGCTTTCATCAGCACTGGCTCCAACTGCGTGTAGTCGGCGACGACGGGAATGAAGAACGTCAGCTTGCCCGGATCGGCGGCAAGCGGCTTGAGGGGCGGCAGCGGCGTGCGCGCCGGGTCCGGCGGACGATTGCCGACGAAAGTCTCGGTGATCGCCCGCAAGCCGAGGCGCAGGGTGATCCGGTCGTCGCCGACTTGATAGCCGCCGTATTGCAGCTCCTGCGGCGTCACCCGCATCCAAACCGGCGGGTCGCTGCGGTTGAGCTGGAGCGAGGTGAATGCGGCGGTCCAGGCCTGCGCGACCTGTTCGCGCAAATGAAGCTTGGCGAGTTCGCCGGGCAGCGAACGTTCGAGCTTCGCGAGCACGCCCTTGAGCTTGTCGTCGGCCTTGTCGGTCAGGTCGATGGTCTGGCCGAGGAACTCAATCTTGGGCGGATTGGTCCAGCGGTAATCGAGGTCGACCTTGCCTCGCGGTGTCCAGTCACGCGCGATGCTCAACGCTATGCGCGCCTGGACGCGCGCGTCGGCGGTGGCCGTCTCTTGCTTGAGGACGCCGCCGATGTCGCGAGCGTGGATCACGGCGTGTACCGGCATCGTCACCACGAGCGTATGCCCGCTCCCGGCCAGCGACAGGGGGCCGCGCGTGACCTCGCCGACGATGCGGCACTTGATCGTGGGGGTCTTCACCTGGACGAACAACACTTTGACATTGTCCGAGGCGACGCAGGTCTGGTCGGGCTTGTCGATCGACCACAAGGCGCGCGGCAGCTCGCGCTCCAGGGTCGCGGCAAGGTCATCAAGGTTGGCCTGGATCGGCACGGCGATGTCGGAGGCGTGGGGCTCGATCGTGATGGCGTCTTGCGCGCGGGGCGGGGCGCCGTTCGGCGTGCGCTGGCAGGAAGTCAGGGCAAAGGCGAGAGCGGCGATCGCGATCAGTCCGCCAGCGGCGAACGTCGTCCTGCGGTGGGTAGTGCGTTCCATCGCCGCGACAAACCGTTGGATCGGCGCGACGGTTCCTTGATGAAGCTAGTTTGCCCTTACAAGCCGAACAATGCCCGGCGGGCTTAGCGCGGCAGCGGCGAGCACGAGAAAAGGCATACGTGCAGGATGGGCACACCTGTCTTACGCCGCTTCGCAGCCAAGATGAAGCGTGCGCGTGCGTGGAGCACGCGCCGACGCCTCAGACGTGGATGGGCTTGCCCGTCACTGCCATCGCCGCTTCCTTGATCGCCTCCGAGTGCGTCGGATGCGCGTGGCAGGTGTAGGCGATGTCCTCGCTCGTGGCCCCGAACTCCATGGCGAGAGCGGCTTCCGCGATCATCGTGCCGGCGACCGAGGCGATGCACCATACGCCCAGCACCCGGTCGGTCTCTGCATCGGCGATGATCTTCACGAAGCCGTCGGGCTCGTGGTTGGTCTTGGCGCGCGAGTTGGCGAGCATCGGGAACTTGCCGACCTTGATCGCGCCGCGTTCCTTGGCCGCCTCTTCGGTCAAGCCGACGCCGGCGAATTCGGGCGCGGTGTAGACGACGCCGGGGATCACGTCGTGGTTCACGATGCCGGTGAGGCCGGCGATGTTCTCGGCCACCGCGATGCCCTCATCCTCGGCCTTGTGAGCCAGCATCGGGCCGGGAATGACGTCGCCGATCGCCCACACGCCGTCGATCTTCGTCGCGAAGTCGTGGTCGGTCTCGATCTGGCCGCGCTGGTTAGTGGCGAGGCCGATCTTGTCGAGGCCCAGGCCATCGGTGTTCGGCCGGCGGCCGATCGAGACCAGCACCACGTCGGCCTCCAGCGTCTCGGAAGCACCGCCCGCGGCAGGCTCGACGGTGACCGTCGCCTTGCTGCCTTCGACCGTCACGCCGGTGACCTTGGTCGAGAGCTTGAGCGTCATGCCCTGCTTCTTGAAGATCTTGCCCGCTTCCTTGCGCACGTCGCCGTCCATGCCGGGCAGCAGCTGGTCGAGGAACTCGACGACAGTGACTTCGGCACCCAGGCGCCGCCAGACCGAGCCGAGCTCCAGCCCGATCACGCCGCCGCCGATGACGACCATCTTCTTCGGCACCGAGGCCAGCTCCAGCGCGCCGGTGCTGTCGACCACCACTCCCTTGGCGTTGTCGATCTCGATGCCGGGCAGCGGCGTCACCGAAGAACCGGTGGCGATGACGATGTTCTTGGCCGTCACCTTCTTGTCCGCCACAGTGACGGTGTGCGCGTCCTCGAAGGTCGCATAGCCCTTGAGCCAGTCGACCTTGTTCTTCTTGAACAGGAACTCGATGCCTCCGGTCAGGCCCTTCACCGCATCGCGGCGCTGCGCGTGCATGGTGTCGAGATCGAGCTCGGGCGTGACCTTGATGCCCATCTTGGCCATCGCGCCGTTGGCCGCCGCATCGAAGTACTCGGAGGCGTGCAGCATCGCCTTGGACGGGATGCAGCCGACGTTGAGGCACGTGCCGCCCAGCGTCTCGCGCCCTTCGGCGCATGCCGTTTTCAAGCCCAGCTGCGCCGCCCGGATCGCCGCGACGTAGCCGCCGGGGCCGGCACCGATGACGAGGACGTCGTAGTCGTATTCAGCCATTTGCCACTCCCTCATCCCGGGTTCGGCCCGGGATCGCTGGCCTTCGAGGACCAGCCAGGTTGCACGCCATCCCGCACTGCGCCGAGATGGCGGCTCAGTTCAAAGATCGATCAGCAGCCGCGTCGGATCCTCGATCGCTTCCTTGATCGTCTTGAGCGCGGTCACCGCCTCGCGCCCGTCGATCAGGCGATGGTCGTAGCTCAGCGCGATGTACATCATCGGGCGGATCACGATCTCGCCATTGCGGACGACCGGGCGGTCCTCGATGCGGTGGAGCCCGAGCACTGCAGACTGCGGCGGGTTGATGATCGGGGTCGACATCAGTCCGCCGAACACGCCGCCGTTGGAGATGGTGAAGGTGCCGCCCTTCATGTCTTCCATGGTCAGCGTGCCGTCCTTGGCCTTCTTGCCGTACTCGGCGATCGCCTGCTCGATGCCGGCGAACGAGAGCTTGTCGACATTGCGGACCACCGGAACGACGAGGCCGTTGGGGGCCGAGACCGCGATCGAGATGTCGACGTAATCGAAGTAGACGATCTCATCGCCATCGATCTGCGCATTGACGGCGGGGATCGACTTGAGCGCCAGCACCGAGGCCTTCGAGAAGAAGCTCATGAAGCCGAGCTTGATCCCGTGCTTCTTCTGGAAGCTGTCCTTGTACCGGTCGCGCGCCTCGATCACCGCCGACATGTCGACGTCGTTGAACGTGGTGAGGAGGGCGGCGGTCTCCTGCGCGCTCTTGAGGCGCTTGGCGACCGTCTGGCGCAGGCGCGTCATGCGCACGCGTTCCTCGCGGCGTTCGCCGGTGCCGGCGGGCGCCGGCGCGGCCGGAGCCGAGACCGACGGCGCGGCTTGCGCGCTCTTGGCTTGCGCGGCGGCGAGCACGTCGTCCTTGGTGATGCGGCCGTCCTTGCCGGTGCCCTTCACCTTGCTGGGATCGATGCCGTATTCCAGCACCGCGCGGCGCACCGCAGGCGAGAGCACGGCTGCGCCCGAGCCCACGTCGTCTTGCGCCGGAGCCGAGCCGGAGGCGGGCGCCTGCTGCCCGGCAGTCTGCGCGGGAGCCGAGGCCGCCGCGGGGGCAGGGGAGGGTGCCGGTGACGGAGCTGGTGCCGGTGACGCCGCCGCCTTGGGTGCGGCTGCCGTGCCACTGCCGTCTTCGATCGTGGCGATCAGCGCGCCGACGACGACGGTGTCGCCTTCCTTGGCGAGCTGCTGGCCCATGACACCGGCCTGCGGCGCCATCACGTCGATCGCGACTTTGTCGGTTTCGAGGCTGGCGATCGGCTCATCGGCGGCAACGGCTTCGCCGGGCTGCTTGAGCCACTGGCCGATGGTAGCCTCGGACACGGACTCGCCGAGAGTGGGAACCTTGACTTCACTGGACATCGTTTATCTCAAGCCTTCTGCTTGCGACGGATTTCGGACCGGACCGACAGGCCCAGGGCGTCGGCGACGAGGGCCGCCTGTTCGGACGCGTGGCGCTTGGCGAGGCCGGTCGCCGGGGAGGCGGACGGGGCACGCCCGGCATAGCGCGGCCGGCCGATCTTGAGCCCGGCCTTCTCGGCCGATTCCTCGATCTGCGAGGCGACGAAGAACCAAGCGCCGTTGTTGCGCGGCTCTTCCTGGCACCACACCACTTCCTGCAGCGCCGGCATCCGCGACAGGCGCACGCTCAGCGGTTCGCCCGGGAACGGGTAGAGCTGCTCGAGCCGGACGATCTGCACGTCGCTGAGTTCCGCGGCGTCGCGAGCCTCCATCAGGTCGTAGGCGACCTTGCCCGAGCAGAGCACGACCTTGCGCGTCTTGCTGTCGTCCGGAGCCTTGGGGTCGGACAGGATGCGCCGGAAGTGCGCGTCGCCGATGAAATCCGCCGCGTTCGACTTCGCCAGCGGATGGCGCAGCAGCGACTTGGGCGTCATGATGATCAGCGGCTTGCGGAACGGGCGGTGCATCTGCCGGCGCAGCACGTGGAAGTAGTTGGCCGGGCTGGTGATGTTGCACACCTGGATGTTATCCTGCGCGCACAGCTGCAGGTAGCGCTCCAGGCGGGCCGACGAGTGTTCCGGACCCTGGCCCTCGTAGCCGTGGGGCAGCAGCATCACGAGGCCGTTGGCGCGCAGCCACTTGGCTTCGGCGGCGGCGACGTACTGGTCGATGATGATCTGCGCGCCATTGGCGAAGTCGCCGAACTGCGCTTCCCACAGCACCAGCGTCTTGGGATCGGCACTGGCGTAGCCGTATTCGAAGCCGAGCACGCCGTATTCACTGAGCGTCGAGTCCAGAACCTCGAAGTTGCCGTGGGGCAGGGTGGTCAGCGGGACGTATTTGTGCTCGTCGGTCTGGTCGACCCACGCCGCATGGCGCTGGCTGAAAGTGCCGCGGCCCGAGTCCTGGCCCGAGAGGCGCACCGAGTAGCCCTCGGAGACAAGGCTGCCGAACGCGAGCGCCTCGCCCGTCGCCCAGTCGAAGCCGGTTCCGGACTTGAACATCTCGCGCTTGGCGTCGAGCACGCGACCCAGCGTCTTGTGGATCGTCAGGCCCTCGGGGACGGTGGTGAGCGTGCGGCCCAGGCTGTCGAACAGCTTCGCCTCGATGCCGGTCGTCACGTTGCGGCGCGCGCTCTCCGGGTCGGCCGGCTTGTTGAAGCCGCTCCATTGGCCGGCGAACCAGTCCGCCTCGTTGGCCTTGTAGCTCTTGGCCGCCTCGAACTGCTCTTCGAGATGAGCGGTGAACGCCGCCTCGGTTTCGGACACGAAGCCGTCGTCGATCACGCCCTGGCTCTTGAGCCGCTCGGCGTAGATCGCGCTGACCGGCGGGTGCTGCCGGATCTTGGAATACATCAGCGGCTGCGTGAAGCTGGGCTCGTCGCCCTCGTTGTGGCCGAAACGGCGATAGCACCACATGTCGATCACGATGTCGCGCCCGAAGGTCTGGCGATAATCGATGGCGAGCTTGCAGCAGAATGTCACGGCCGCGGGATCATCGCCGTTGACGTGCAGGATCGGGGCCTGGACGCCTTTCGCCACATCCGACGGATAAGGCGAGTTGCGCGCGAATTGCGGGCTCGTCGTGAAGCCGATCTGGTTGTTGATGACGAAGTGGATGCAACCGCCGGTATTGTAGCCCTTCACGCCGGACAGGCCGAAGCACTCCCAGACAATGCCCTGGCCGGCGAAGGCCGCATCGCCGTGGATCAGCACCGGCAACACCTTCTTGTGCCGGGCGCCGGGGCCGATATCGTCACCGATGTCGTCGTGGATGACCTGGTACGCACGCACCTTGCCCAGCACGACAGGATCGACCGTCTCGAGGTGGCTGGGATTGGCCATCAGGCTCATGTGCACCTTGACGCCATCGAAGTCGCGATCGGTCGAGGTGCCCAGGTGATACTTGACGTCGCCCGATCCGCCGACATCCTCGGGATTGGCGGTGCCGCCCGAGAATTCGTGGAAGATCACCTTGTAGGGCTTGGCCATCACGTTGGCGAGCACGTTCAGGCGGCCGCGGTGGGCCATGCCGTAGACGATCTCGTTGACGCCGAGCTGGCCGCCATACTTGATCACCGCCTCGAGCGCCGGGATCATCGACTCGCCGCCGTCCAGGCCGAAGCGCTTGGTACCGACGTACTTCTTGCCGAGGAACTTCTCGTACTGTTCGCCGCGAATCACGGCCTGGAGGATCGCCTTCTTGCCCTCGGGCGTGAACTCGATCTCCTTGTCGGGCCCTTCCATGCGGTCCTGGAGGAAGCGGCGCTCCTCCACGTCGGCGAGGTGCATGTATTCAAGGCCGACCTTGCCGCAGTAGTTGGCACGCACGATCGCCACGATCTCGCGCACCGTGCTCCACTGCAGCCCAAGCAAGCCGTCGAGGAAGATCTTGCGGTTGAGCGCCTCGCCGGTGAAGCCGTAATACTCGGGCGTCAGGTCGGCGGGCAATTCGCGCTGCATGAGGCCCAGGGGATCCAGGTCGGCGGCAAGATGCCCGCGCACGCGGTACGTCCGCACCAGGTTCATGGCCCGCAGCGAATCCGCGGCGGCCTGCTCCAGGCGTGCCTCGTCGATCGTTCCGCCGGCCTTCTTGACCGCCTTCTCGATCCGCGACGTGAGGGTCGTGGGATCGAGCGCCTGGGTGAGATCGTCTTCCGCTTCGCCGCCGACAACCGGCCAGTTGTCACGTTGCCAGCTGGGACCCGGTTGCGGGTCGTCGGGGAAGAAGTCGAACGTCTCGTTGCCCATTTGGAATGACCTTTCCGCGCCGGGATGCACACCCGGCGCTACCAACCAATCGATTACGGGCTTCGCGGTTTCCCGGGGAGGGGCAAGCCGTGCGTCCGTTTATGGTCCCTCTGCGGGGAACGGTTCAGGCGAGTTCCTTCAGCACCGACTGCAGAGTCGTACCCAATTCCGACGGCGAGGCGGCAACCCGGATGCCGGCCTCTTCCATCGCCGCGATCTTGTCCTCGGCGCCGCCCTGGCCGCCCGAGACGATCGCGCCGGCGTGGCCCATGCGGCGGCCCGGAGGCGCCGTGCGGCCGGCGATGAAGCCCGCCATCGGCTTCTTGCGGCCGCGCTTCGCCTCGTCCTTGAGGAACTGCGCCGCCTCTTCCTCGGCCGAGCCGCCGATCTCGCCGATCATGATGATCGACTTGGTCTCGTCGTCGGCCAGGAACAGTTCGAGCACGTCGATGAAGTTCGTGCCGTTCACCGGATCACCGCCGATACCGACAGCCGTCGTCTGGCCGAGCCCTGCGTTGGTGGTCTGGAACACGGCTTCATAGGTAAGCGTGCCCGAGCGCGATACAACGCCTACCGAGCCCTTAGAGAAGATGTTGCCCGGCATGATGCCGATCTTGCACTCGTTCGGCGTCAGCACGCCCGGGCAGTTCGGGCCGATCAGGCGCGACTTCGAGCCGGTCAGGGCACGCTTCACCGGGATCATGTCGAGCACCGGGATGCCCTCGGTGATGCAGATGATCAGCTCCATCTGTGCGTCGATCGCCTCGAGGATGGCGTCGGCGGCACCAGCCGGCGGCACGTAGACGCAGCTCGCGGTCGCGCCAGTCGCTGCCTTGGCTTCATGCACGGAGTTGAACTGCGGCAGGCCCAGGTGCTCGGTGCCGCCACGGCCCGGCGTCACGCCGCCGACCATCTTGGTGCCGTAGGCGAGCGCGGTCTCGGTGTGGAAGCTGCCGGTCTTGCCGGTCATGCCCTGGGTGATGACCTTGGTGTTCTTGTCTACGAGGATCGACATGGAATTCTCCTGATGGAGGAAGAGTTAGCAGGCGCGAGCGGCGATCAGGCCAGGCTCGGCTCGATGCCCTTGCAGGCGACCAGCAGTTCCTTGACCGCGTCGATCGAGACCTGGAGGCCGGCCTTGGCCTTCTCGTCGAGCCCGATCTCGATCACTTCCTCGACGCCGCCCGCGCCGATCTTGACCGGCACGCCGACATAGAGGCCATCGACGCCGTACTGGCCGTCGAGATAGGCGGCGCAGGGCAGGACGCGCTTCTGGTCCTTGAGGTAGGCTTCGGCCATGGCGATGCCCGAGGCGGCGGGAGCGTAGAACGCGGAACCGGTCTTGAGCAGGGCAACCACTTCGCCGCCGCCGTTCGCGGTGCGCTTGACGATCTCGTCGATGCGCTCCTGCGTCGACTTGCCCATCTTGATGAGGTCGGGAACGGGGATGCCCTTGACCGTCGAGTACTCGACCACCGGCACCATGGTGTCGCCGTGGCCGCCGAGGACGAACGAGGTCACGTCACGCACCGAGACGCCGAACTCCCAGGCGAGGAAGGTCGAGAAGCGCGCTGAGTCCAGCACGCCGGCCATGCCGACGACCTTGTTGTGCGGCAGGCCCGAGAACTCGCGCAGCGCCCAGACCATCGCGTCGAGCGGGTTGGTGATGCAGATCACGAAGGCGTCGGGGCAGTTGGCCTTGATGCCCTCGCCGACGGCCTTCATCACCTTGAGGTTGATGCCGAGCAGGTCGTCGCGGCTCATGCCGGGCTTGCGGGGAACACCGGCGGTCACGATCACCACGTCGGCGCCGGCGATGTCGGCATAGCTGCTCGTACCGGTGATCTTGGCGTCGAAGCCCTCGACCGGGCCGCACTGCGAGAGATCGAGCGCCTTGCCCTGGGGAACGCCGTCGGCGATGTCGAACAGGACGATGTCGCCCAGTTCCTTCTGCGCGGCGAGGTGGGCCAGGGTGCCGCCGATGTTTCCGGCGCCGATGAGGGCGATCTTTTTGCGAGCCATGTGCCTGTAAGTCCTTCACACTGGCGGGGAACAGCGGACAAGGGAGGCAGCCTGCTTTGCCCCGCTTGACGGCAGGCCCCTGATGAGTCCGCGCGTGCCTAAGCCTGTGGGGGGGACATTGCAACCGGCAAAAGGGACAAACGCCGCAGTAAACCGCGTCTACATGCTAACGGTTCTCAATATCATAAAGACAGCCTTGGTCAGGTCCGGGAAGGTGCGCCTCCAGCTTGCTGGGCGAGCCGCGTCTCCAGCGCATCGGCGCGGCGACGGTCGAAACAGCGGTAGATCTTGAGCCAGTGTGTCGCCCTGTCCAGGTCGCCGGCATATCCCGCCGCTTGCGCCTGCGCGCGCGCTTGCTCGCCGGCAGCGAGCCCGTAGCGCGCGAAATGGCGCAGTGCCGCTTGCACCGCTCGGTCGCCAAAGGGCTCGCGGTCATTGTCGTTGGCTGCGTCGAGTGTGACCGGCCCGGACGGGACGACGCAGCTTGGCAGGCGGCGGCTCTTGCGGGCAGCCGCGAAACGGATTGTCATAGGGCAGGCCTCGCGTGATCGGATCGAGCCGAGACCTAGCGGGCGCTGCTGAACTCTTCGTGAGGGGCTATGGTTGTCGAAAGATTGCGACAACGTCGGCAATGGAGCCCGCGCTCATCACTGCGTCGGATTGGCGATCCAGCGTCCGCTTTCCCGGTATTCGGGACGAACGCCGGTCGCTTCGGGCAGGTTGCTACCCTGATACAGCGTGTCGCCGCCGCGCGCGGATAGCTCGCTGGTGTAAGTCGGTGTGGCAAGGGGTGCCGCACTCGCCTTGACGAGACCCGGCGCCAGGCCGCCGAGCCCGGAGGCGCGCGCCCGGGCAAGCCCTTCTTCATACGCGCGCTGGATCGCCAGCGGATCGAGCGCGGCGCTGGCGGCGGCGGTCGCCGCGGTATCGTCGCGCCGGTGCGGCGCGGGCAGTGGCTCGCCGCCAAGATAGGCGAAGCGGAACGCGCCGGACTGTCCGGCAGGGCCGTTGAAGCTGTAGAAGCGGTGCGCGCCGATCGTGCTGAGGTAATGCAGGCTCGGCGCCCAATAAGGGTGCACCGCCACCGTATGATAGTGCGTCGCGAGACCCACGGGGGCGTAGACATAGCCTGCGAGCGCCTGGCGCGCGACTTGCGCGGCCCTGTCCCAGAACATCCGCTCGGGCCGGCGCGCCAGCGCGCCGTCGCAGGTGAACGAGAATTGGCACCCGCTCGGCCGCTCCGAGCCTTGATAGATGACGCCGCAGACGGTCTTGGGGTAGGCGGGATGCGCCACGCGGTTCAGTACCACTTGCGCCACCGCGCGCTGCCCCGCCTCGGGCTCGCTCGCGGCTTCGTAGTAGATCGCGGCCGTGAGGCACTGCTCGGCGCGCGTGCGGTCGACGCCGCTGTTGTCGATGCGCAAGGCTCGCGCGACCGGCAGCGCCAGGTTCTCGCCCTGCGGTGCCGCATCGGCGTCGGAATGTATGCCTTCGCCCAGGCCCGGCGTCGGCGCAGGCAACTCAAGGTAGTAGAAGGCTGATCCGGGGAAGCTGTCGCCGGTCCGTTCGAACGGCATCGGCTCCGGCACTGACGTGCCCGCCACGGCATCGCCGACTTGCAGCGCGCTCCAGCTGCCCGGCGCGGCGAACGCGGGCAGGGCGATCGCACCGGCGATCGCCAGCGCCAGCCGTGCCCGCTTGTGCCTTTGGGATCCGCCGGCCGCGTGTCCGACCGCGCGCCCGTGCCCGATCCGGGCCGCGAAATCGCAAGGCCGCAACTCGGCGAGGCACAAGTCGGCAAGAGGGATGGTACGGGCTGTCATGCGGGTCTGGTCGAGGGCCTCCAAGCACGGGATAGTGCAGCAGGCCACGCCATGCAGCGCGCGAATCCCGCCCGTCCCGTTGCAGGACACCGCCAGGCCGTATCGTTAAGCGGTTAACGACTGCTTCGCCGGGGGTGAGTGGTTGACCGGGCACGGCCACCCGAGTATCGGCCCGCCCACGTCACGGGTTGTCCGGATAACGGACCTAAGAGGGAATTTCGGTGTGATACCGAAGCTGCCCCCGCAACTGTGACCGGGGAGTCCGTCCTCACGAAGGCCACTGGCGTCCCTTTGGGGTATCCGGGAAGGCGAGGGCGGATGATGATCCGGGAGCCAGGAGACCTGCCCGATTGACGGTCGTTCCGCGCCGGGCGGGGTGTACCGGAATGCAGCGTGGATCGCGCACGGCCATAAGGCCGGCGCGAGCCTCTCGCCATGGACGGCATTTCGTTCAAGGTTGGAGGTTCACGCATGAAGTATCTGTTTTTCCTATCGTCCGCTCTTGCCCTTTCGACTCCCGCGCTGGCGCAGGGCGCTGACCAAGTCATGGTCGGCCCGGACCCTGTTCGCGATGACCTGATCACCGTCGTCGGCACGGGCAGCGCCACGCGCGTCGACCAGTCGGGCCAGCCGATCAGCGTCGTCGGCATCGACGAGATCCGCTCGATTCAGGGGCCGGACATCACCCGCGTGCTCGAGCGCCTGCCCGGCGTCACGTTCGCTCGCAACGGCGGCCCCGGCGCGCAAACCAGTCTGTTCCTGCGCGGCGCCAATTCGCAGCAGTTGCTCGTCCTTGTCGACGGCCTACGCGTCGCCGATGTCGCGGCGCCGGGCGGCGGCTACGACTTCGGCAACCTGACCACCGGCGGTCTCGCCAAGGTCGAGCTGCTGCGCGGTTCCAATTCGGTCGTCTGGGGCTCCGAGGCGATCGGCGGCGTGCTGTCGCTCACTTCGCGCGACCTGAACGGTGTCGAGGCGACCGCCGAGTACGGCTCGCGCGACAGCTTCGACGGGCAACTCACCGGCGGCGTCTCCGGCGAGCGGTACGGCATCACGCTCAACGGCGGCTACAACCGCACCGACGGCATCAGCCAGGCCGCCTCGGGCACCGAGCGCGACGGCTTTCGCCAATGGCGCGCGGGCGGCCGGGCGCACTTCGACCTGACGCCGAACCTCACCGCCAGCTTCGTGGGCCGCTACACCCAGGGCAAGCTCGATATCGACGGCTACCCGCCGCCGACCTACTTCATCTTCGCCGATACCCCCGAGTACCAGAAGACCCGCGAGATTGGTGGGCGCGCCGGGCTCGCCTGGACTTCGGACATGCTCGACCTGAGCGCCGGCTACCAGATCAGCGACACCCGCCGCCGTTACTATGACCCCACCATCGGTGACGCCTTCACTTCCGAGAACCACGGTCAGAGCCGCCGCGCCGAACTGGTCGGCACCCTGCGCGCCACGGAGGCCTTGCGCCTCGATTTCGGCGCCGATCACGAATGGTCGCGCATCGATGTGAGCGCCGGCCGCCGCAAGGCGAACCTGTCCAGCGGCCACGCGCTGCTCGGCTGGTATGACCAGGCCTTCACCCTGGCCGCGGGCCTGCGCTATGACGACCATTCGCGCTTCGGCCATGAGTGGACGTTTGGCGCGAACGGCAGCGTCACCCTGACCGGCCAGTGGCGCGCCCGCGCGTCCTATGGCGAGGGCTTCAAGGTGCCGACGCTCTACCAGCTGTTCTCCGAGTACAGCAATCCGGCCGGCACGCTGAACCCCGAGAAGAGCCGCAGCTACGACGCCGGCATCGAGTACGGCGATCGCAACGGCGACTTGCACTTCGCGCTCACCGGCTTCCGCCGCGACAGCCGCGACCTGATCGGCTTCGTCTCCTGCTCGGGCGCGACCTGCGCGACCCGGCCGTTCGGCTATTACTTCAACGTCGGCAAGGCGCGCGCCACCGGCTTCGAGGTCGAGCTGGGCGCACGGGTCAGCGAGGTCCTGCGCGCGCAGGCCGCCTACACGTACGTCAAAGCGACCGACCGCACGCCGGGCAGCTTCAACGAAGGCACCGACCTGCCGCGCCGCCCGCGCCATGCGCTGACCGTCTCGGCCGATTGGACGCCCGATCTTGGCGGGCTGGTGCAGGGCCTGACGATCGGCGGCGACGTGCGCCTCGTCAGCCAGAGCTACGACTTCTCCGGCGAGTTCGGCCGCTTGCGCGGCTACGTGCTCGGCACCGTGCGCGCCAGCGTGCCGGTGGGCGAGCACCTCGAACTCTTCGGCCGCGTCGAGAACGTGACCGACGAGAAGTACGAGACAGCCGGGGACTACGGCACTCCGGGCCGCTCGGCCTACATCGGAGTACGAGCCAAGCTGTGATCGGCGCGCCCCGTCTTCCGCGATGGGGCTTACCCCTTCTGCCGCTTGTCTTTGCGGCGATGGCAGGATGCCAGCAAGTGTCGCCGGTTCCCGCGGCGGCGCGGGTGCATCCGACCATCGTTTCGCTCAATCCCTGCAGCGATGCGATCCTCGACCGTATCGCTGCGCCGGGACAGTTGCTGGGCGTCTCGTCCTACAGCCACGATCCCGTCTCGAGCACGATGGGCATCGAGCGTGCGCGCCGCTATCCGGCGGTCGGCGCTTCGGTGGAGGAAGTGGCACGATTGGCGCCCGACGTGGTCGTCGCCGACGTGTTCCTGCCGCCGGCCACCGGTCAGGCGCTGCGCGACCTCGGCATGGAGGTGGTGACGATCGGGAGCATCGACAGCGTGGCGACGAGCGAGGCACAAGTGCGGCAGCTCGCTTCGGCAACGAGGAATAACGCCGCTGGCGAGTCGCTTGTCCACGAGATCGAAGAAGCCATCGCAAGTGCCCGACCACCCGCCGGCGCGCGCCCGGTGTCCGCGATCGTCTGGGAGTCGGGCGGCATCGTGGCAGGTGACACCACGCTCATCGCCGACTTGCTGCACCGGACCGGCTTTGCCAACGCCGCGGCGGCGCGCGGCCTGCGCCAGGCCGACGTGATGCCGCTCGAAGCGATGATCGCGAACCCGCCGCAAGTGATCCTGGCCACCGGCGATACCCGTTCCAACGAGGACCGCTTGCTCTCGCACCCGGCACTCGCCGCGCTGCCCGGCACGCGGCGCGTGCATCTGGACGCAACGTTGCTGTGGTGCGGCGGCCCAACGATCATCCGCGCCGCCGAGCGCTTGGCCGCGATCCGCAGAGCGCTGCCGTCAACGCCCGCGACGGCCGCGAAGGCGGTAAAGCCATCGTGAGGCGCCTCTACCTGATCCTGCTCGTGGCGCTTTTGATCCTGGTGCCGCTCTCGCTTCTCGCAGGGCGGGTGTGGTTGAACCCGTTCGACCCGCACGCGCGCAATCTCGCGATCATCGTCCTGCAATTGCGTTTGCCGCGCGCCGTGCTGGCGCTGGTCGTGGGAGCGGGACTGGGCAGCGCCGGCGCGGCGATGCAGGGGTATTTGCGCAATCCGCTTGCCGATCCCGGACTGTTCGGCATCGCCCCGGGCGCGGCCTTGGGTGCGGTGCTCAGTTTCTGGACAGGCTATGCCGCGTCGGTCTGGCTGCTGCCGCTGTTCGCGCTCGTCGGAGCCGGAGGCGCGATGGCGCTGCTCGCGCTCATCGCCGGACGCGCCGACGGTGCAATGGGAGGCGGCATCGCGCTGTTCACCCTGGCCGGACTGATGATCGCGAGCCTCGCCGGCGCGCTGATGAGCCTGGCGATCAGCCTCTCGCCCACGCCCTTCGCCATGAGCGAGATCGTTACCTGGCTGATGGGCGCGCTGGCCGACCGATCGTGGCGAGAGGTGGGGATCGCGACCCCGCTGACGTTTGCCGGTATCGCCTTGCTGGCGCTCGCAGGCCGCAGCCTCGACGCCTTGACGTTGGGAGAGGCCGCGGCGCGCTCGCTCGGGGTCGATCCGCGCCGGCTCCAGGCGCTGCTGATCGGCGGCATCGGCCTGACCGTTGGCGCGAGCGTGGCGGTGGCCGGGATCATCGGCTTCGTCGGTCTCATCGTGCCGCATCTGGTGCGCCCGCTCACCGACCGGCGCCCGTCCTCTCTGCTGCTGCCCAGTGCGCTTGCCGGCGCGCTGCTGCTGCTCGTGTCCGATGTCGCCTGCCGTATCCTGCCGCTCGCCGGTGGGGAGCTGCGGCTCGGCATCGCGCTCAGCCTTATCGGCGCGCCGTTCTTCCTGCGCCTGCTGCTGACGATGCGCCGAGGGCTCGCATGAGCAGCCTCGCACTCGATCGAATTGGCATCCGCGGCCGGCTCGACGGGGTCACGACCAAGCTGCACCCCGGCGCGGTCGTGGCGATCTGCGGACCCAATGGCGCGGGCAAGTCGACCCTGTTGAGCGTGCTCGCCGGCCTGTTGCAGCCCGATAGCGGCCAGGTGCGTTTCGGACCCGGCCCGCTCGCGAACCTGACGAATGCCGAACGGGCTCGCGCCATCGGCTACCTGCCGCAGTCGCCGGAAATCGCATGGGACCTTTCGGTCGAGACCCTCGTGAGCCTGGGCCGCCTTCCGTGGCATGGCGCTCCGGCGGGCGAGACCCACGCCGCGATCGAAGCGGCGATCGCCGCCATGGACTTGGACGCCTTCCGAGGCCGCCCCGTCTCGCGCCTCTCGGGCGGGGAGCGCGCGCGGGCGCTGATGGCCCGTGTCCTGGCCACGCAGCCTTGCTGGCTGCTCGCGGACGAACCGCTCGCGAACCTGGACCTTGCCCATGCGTCGTCATTGATGCGTCGCTTCCGGGAGCAGGCCGTGGCGGGGCGCGGCGTCGTTCTTGTTCTGCACGATCTGGCCACGGCCATGAACCACGCCGACCGGGTGCTCGTCCTCGACCGCGGCCGGCTCATCGCCGATGCGCCGCCGGCACAGGCGCTCAGCGAGGGCGTGATCGAGCGCGTCTGGCGTGTCGCCGCACGCTGGCACGGCGATCCCGGAGCATGGGCGCTCTCCGTAACCTGACCGCGCCGCTTGCCTAGGGGGCGCCGCTGCAATAGTCCTTTCCTACAAGGATCGGGTCGCGTTATCCCAGTACGTCTATCGGGGGGAGTGACGCATGCCTGACGAATTCACCGGCGATCCGACACCGCTGCGCGACGCCGACTACGAGAAAGCCGCCAAGGACCTGGGTTGCACCGTGGCTGCCGTGCGTGCGGTCGCCCAAGTCGAGAGCGCGGGCGACGGCTTCCTGCGCGACGGCCGGCCCAAGATCCTGTTCGAGCGGCATATCTTCCACGCCCGCACCGGCGGCAAGTTCAGCGCCGCGCACTCCAACGTCTCCTGGCCCAAGCGCGGCGGCTATCTTGGCGGCGCTAGGGAGTACGACCGCTTGAAGGAGGCGATCGCGCTCGATCGCAAGGCCGCGCTCGAGTCGGCGAGCTGGGGCAAGTTCCAGGTCATGGGCTTCAACTTCGCGACCTGCAGCCAGCCCGACGTCGAGGCTTTCGTGAGGGCGATGGTCTCTGGCGAGCCGGGCCAGCTTGCCGGGTTCGTGGCCTTCATCAAGAAGAACAAGCTCGACGACGAGCTGATTCGCCGTGACTGGGCCGGCTTCGCGCGCGGCTACAACGGTTCCGCCTACGCCGAGAACAAGTACGACCATAAAATGGCCGATGCCTACGCCCTCTTCGCACAAGGCGGATCGCGCACCGACAATCCGATGCCGCTGCTCAAGATCGGCGACAAGGGGCAGGACGTGATGCACTTGCAGGAACTGCTCGGCGTCGCGCCCGACGGTGACTTCGGGCCGGCGCTCAAGGCCAAGGTGGTCGCGTTCCAGAAAAAGGCCGGTCTTTATGCGGACGGCATCGTCGGCCGGCAATCCTGGGAACTGCTGCTCGCCGCCCCGGCCCCCACGCCAGCAAAGCCCGCAAGCGCACCGGCGTCCAAGCCCGCGCCCACTCCTGCTCCCAGCCCGCCCGAGCGCAATCGCCCGCCTCTGCGTCTGGGCGATATCGGGGATGATGTGACGTACTTGCAGGGACTGCTGAAGGTCTCCGTGGACGGTCACTTCGGACCGGGCACCAAGCAGGCGGTGCTCGCGTTCCAGAAGTCGCACAAGCTGGCCGCCGACGGCATCGTCGGCGCCGGCACTTGGAAGGCATTGCTGAATTGAGGGCGCTGTACCCCCGCGAAGGAAGGTACAGCGCCTAACTGTCGTCTGGTGACTGATCAGCCCTGACCCTGACCAGGTCAGCCAAGGCGTTGCTGTCCGAGCCGGCTCTCGGGCTGGCCACCTCGATCGCTCATCGCCGCATCGTTTCGGCTCTCCTCCAGATGTCGGTCGAAGATCAGCGATCCGGTGCGCTTGTTCAGCTGGCTGCGGCGATACGGCATCTCGGCGCCGATGGTGGGCTTGGGTGCCTCGTTCATGGCTCTCTCCTTTGCTTAGGCATATCCAAGCAACACCCCGCCGCTCGCGCGAGTTCCGCTTTCCGCGTCAGGGCGGGCCGATGCGGTCGACGAACCGTTGCCGTAGCTGTGCGAGCGCCGCCGGCGGCAGCGGCGTCAGCTCGCGTGCCGGCTTGCCCTTGCGCAGCGCTGCCCGGTCCCGCTCCGACGGGTCGGCGACCCGGACGCGCACGCTGGCCTTGCCCTGCATGCGCATGCCCAGGAGTTCGGCGGCGCCGCGCGACAAGTCGATGATCCGCGTGCCCGCGCCGAACGGCCCGCGATCGTTCACCCGCACGAGAATGCGCCGCCCCGTCGTGAGCGAGGTCACTTCCACATATGTCGGCAAGGGCAGGGTGGTGTGCGCGCCGGTGATCCACTTGGGCCGGAACTTCTCGCCCAGCGCCACCCGATTGCCGCTCTCCGAGCCATACCACGTCGCATAGCCCAGCATGTCGTAGTCCGGCTGCACCGCTGGCGTATAGGTGATCCCGCGCACGCTGTAGGGCGCGCCCAGCCGCACCGGCACATCGCTCACCGGACGATAGTTCCCCGCGCAGGCGCAGAGGGCGAGCAAGGACAGCGCGGGCAGAGCACGCAGAACCAGAACGCGTAGGGCCTTCACCGTCTTACCGCGCCGCTCTTGTCTCGCAGCGCCTTGAACTCGGAGCCGGGCTTCCACTCCGGCCACCTCGTGCCGCTCGCCAGTTCCTGCGCCATGCTCCCGATCAGGTCGATGTCCTGCAGCGCCCCGGTGAGGTTCCAGCTCGCGTCCCAGGTGTCGCATGCCTGATGGTAGCACTGGCCGGTGTAGCGATCGATCCACGCCTGCCCGGCCGCGCGGCCGCCTTGCTTCAGGTCGGCGGCGCCGGCGATCCCCATCAGCAGCAGCACCGGCACGCCTCGCTTGGCGAAGCTGAAGTGATCGGCGCGGTAGAACAGCCCGCGCTCGGGCAAGCTCTCCGGCGTCACCGTGCGCCCCTGGGCACGGGCAACCCGCGCCATGTCGTCTTCGAGGCTGTCCTGGCCTTGGCCGACGAGCACCACGTCGTTGGCCGCACCCGCCGTCTGCAGAATGTCGATGGCAAGGTTCGCGACCGTTTTCTCCAGCGGATAGACGGGGTGCGCCGCATAGTATTCGCTGCCCAGGAGCCCGCGCTCCTCGGCGGTCCACGCGGCGAAGACGACGCTGCGCGACGGCGCCGGTCCGCTCTTGAGCACGCGCGCGATGTCGAGGATGCCGGCGATCCCCAGCGCATCGTCGTTCGCCCCGGCGCGATAGACGCGGCCCTGCGCATCGGGCTCGCCCTTGCCGTAGGCATCCCAGTGCGCGCCCAGCATCACCGCCTCGTCGGGCCGCCGTGCCCCGGGAATGCGGCCCAGCACGTTGTGGCTCTCCACCGTCTCGTGCTGCACCGGCAAATCGGCGCTGAAGGTCAGGTTCTTCAAGGCCACCGGTCGGAAGTCCATTCGCCGGGCGGCGGTCCGCAGTCGGGCCAGATCCAGCCCGGAATGCCGGAACAGCGCCTCGGCGGCACCGCCCTCGATCCACCCTTGCAGACGCAGGCTCGTGAGGTCCCCTGGCGCGCGCACGATGTCGTAGTTCTCGCCGCGCGGGCTGGTCACCACGTTCCAGCCATAGCCCGCCCCGGCCGCGTCGTGCACGATCAGCGCGCCGATGGCGCCGCGCCGGGCGGCTTCCTCGAACTTGTAGGTCCAACGGCCGTAGTACGTCATCGTCCGACCGCCGAACTTGCCGGCAACCGGCTCGCCCGCCGCCGCCGCGAAATCGGGATCGTTGACCAGGAGCACCGCGACCTTGCCTTTGAGGTCCACGCCCTTGAAGTCGTCCCAGCCACGCTCGGGCGCGCTGACGCCATAGCCGACGAACACCAGCGGCGCCGCGTCGATCCGCGCATGATCCTCGGGCCGAAGCGTCGAGACGTAGACCTCCTGGCCCTGGCTTACGGCATTGCCGCCCAGCGACATCGTCCCTGCGCCCAGCATCGTGTGCAGCAGCGGCACCGTCTGCAGCCAGGACCCATCGGGCCCACCCGGCTCCAACCCGGCATCCTTCATCCGCGCGATGAGATAGCCGATCGTGCGTTCCTCGCCCCGCGTGCCCGGCGCCCGACCCTCGAACGTGTCGGACGAAAGCGCCTTCACATCCGCGACGATCCGCCCCTCGTCCACCGCGACCTTCGCCTCTGCCGCCGGGAGGCCGAACGCAGAGCTGAAGACAAGGGTCGAGGCGAGGATGAGCGTCTTTGCAACCATGCAACGATCCTAGGCGCCACGGCCGCGCAGGCAAGCAATCGCGCCATAAAAAGGACTTGGCTCGTGTTTGCCGGGGTGGACAGCAAACTTCGGAAAATATACGTATCAGCCTGTTAAGGGGCGTGGGGCAAGACAATCCGACTACTATTCGCAGCGGCCATGGTTTCGGCCGTATCGCTTCCCGCGCTCGCGCAGGAGGGCGCCGGCGCGCCCGCCACGGAGCGTTCGCAGCTGAGCGCGGCGCAAGTCTTTGCGCTCGCCGATGCGGCGCGGGCGCGAAAGGACTACGCCACCGCCGAGGCAGCCTATCGCGCGCTTCAGTCCGATCCCGATCCTGAACTGCGCATCGAGGCACGCTTCAGGCTTGGGCTGATGCTGGCCGACGATCTCAAGCGCTATACCGATGCCGCCCTCGAATTCCGTCGCATCCTCGACGACAAGCCTGGCGCCGCCCGCGTGCGCCTGGAGCTCGCCCGCGTGCTGGCGCTGAGCGGCAACATGAGCGCGGCGGGTCGCGAACTGCGCGCCGCCGAGGCCGCGGGCCTGCCGCCGGAAGTCGAGCGCCTGGTGCGCTTCTACGCGAACGCGCTCAATGCCCGGAAACCCTTCGGCGGTTCGATCGAGGTGTCGCTGGCGCCTGATACGAATATCAACCGCGCCACCCGTTCCGATACGCTGGGCACTGTCATCGGCGACTTCACGCTTGACAAAGATGCGCGCGCGCGATCCGGCCTCGGGCTCGATCTGCAGGGCCAGACATACTGGCGCGAGGGCCTGCAACCCGGCGTGGACTTGCTGGTGCGCGCTTCGGGTAGCGCCACCCTCTACCGCCAGTCCGAGTTCGACGACATCTCCACCGGCCTGCAGATCGGCTCGCAATACGCCTCGGGCACGGACCGCATCACGCTCTCGGCGGGTCCGACGTGGCGCTGGTACGGCAAGCGGCTCTACACCTTGAGTTACGGCGGCACCGCCAGCTGGCAGCACCCCACCGGCAAGCGCAGCCAGTTGCGCGTCGACGGCGGCATTTCGCACCTCACCAACAAGCGCAATGCGCTGCAGACCGCCGACGATTTCTCGCTGAGCGCTGCATTCGACCGCGCCTTCACCGCGCGGTTGGGCGGGGGCGTGCAGGTCTTCGGCTTCCGCGAGGCGGCGCGCGATTCCGGCTATTCGCTCGCGAGCGGCGGGGCGACCGTCTACGCCTTCCGCGAGATCGGGCGCACGACCGTGGTCGGCACTGCCGGCTACAGCCACCTCGAAGCCGACGCGCGCCTGTTCCTCTACCCACGCCGCCGCATCGAGGACCGCTACAGCGCCAGCCTCGCAGTCACGCTGCGCGCCCTGCACGTCGGCAGCTTCGCGCCGCTCGCCCGCGTCAAGTGGGAGCGCAACCGCTCCTCGATCGAGATCTACGACTACAAACGCCTATCCGCCGAGTTCGGGGTGACCTCGGCGTTCTGAATTGCAAGCAGGGGAAGTTCCATGATCAAGCAGCGCCTCTACGCCACCAGCGCCATAGCCCTGGCCCTGACCCTCTCCGCCTGCGGCGGTGGCGGCGGCGGGGGAGGCGGTGTGATCAGCACGCCGGGACCCGTGCCGAGTCCCGCGCCGAGCCCCTCACCGAGCCCGACGCCCACGCCGGTACCGACGCCAAGCCCGTCGCCCAGCCCGACACCCACGCCGGTGCCGACACCGACGCCGACGCCTACGCCTATCATCGCTAATTCGAGCCTCACCGGGCCGCTTTCATCGGAGTCATTTGTCAACGATGCAAGTAGAGGATCCGTAACGGTGCCGTCATCCGGCGGAACTACTGGATCGAGTGCGAGCGCGACGGCTACTATATCATACAAAGCGTCTGACCAGAGCTACACGCTTAGTACAAGTGGTGGGACTATCACTTTTAGGCCCACTGACCTTGACGCCAGCCTTACGACAGACGCCCAGCTCGTCTACATGAAGAAATCGGGTTCTACCACCGATACCTTGACTTTGACCCGACCCGGGACAACCGGCCCGGTTACCTACCAGTACGTGGGAAGCGCATTTTGGCAACATTCGCTCGTTGCCAGCGGATCAGGATCGGGCTCTATCGACGCAATCGCCTACGGCGTCCCTACGCCATCATCCGCCGTGCCGGTGTCGGGCCGAGCTGCCTACGATATTGCGCTAATTGGTGCGCGTACAAGTTCGGGTACGCCTGGGGGGATTGGCGGTACCGGCGCTGTTATCGCCGATTTTACGAGTGGAAAGGTGTTCATTTCGGGCACTTTGAAAGATGACCTTACGTCTACTCTTGCGCCTTTTGCGGGGTTGGCGACGCTTGCGTCGGGAGGCAACGGCTTCTCCGGCACTTTTGCCTTTGAGGCGTTTGAAGGTTTCAGGGGATCGGTGAATGGCAGGTTCTATGGGCCTGGTGCTCAGGAAATCGGCGCCGCCTGGTCAGCGAATTCGACGAGTTACGGCACGGCGGTCGGAACGATCATGGGACGTAAAGCCGTTCTGCCAGCCGAAAACACGACCATTTCTGGCGGTGTTCTTGCAAGTTCCGAGCTGTTTACAACCAAAGCCGCGACTATGCTGTTTGAGAGCTCTACGGTCGTTCAGGACAGTGATAAGCCTTCGACAATCCGCAATCAGGCGCAAAGTACAGGTGTGTTGCAGATTAATTATGATGCCGCGTCTAAGGCCTATGTTCTGGCCGCTTCTGATCGGGAGCGCGGCTTTGTAAATGGTCATGTCATCGGGTTAGACATTCACGAGGACGAGACCTTCGATCCAGGATACGACAGTTCGCTTAAGTTCGTACAACGAAGTCGGTGGTTCTACAGGTCTGGTGGGCCGTCGTTCGGTACACCTTACCGCTACCGCGTCTCGGAACTGGTCTATGGAATGCCGACAGCGCCGAACAATATATTACGTTCGGGGCTGGCTGGTTACGCACTGACCTTCGGCGGATCAGCAGCAGATAGTGACTACAACAACTTGGTGCTGCTGAGAGGTCAAGGTGTCCTGCGGGTTGATCTTGCTTCTGGAGGCTTAGACCTCACAGGAAATTACACCTTCAACGAGGACCAGCGGATCGTCAGTATCCCGAGAATTTCCGGTAGTGGCAACCTGACAGGAACTGGAACGCTATCCAGCACTTCGAATGACTTGCTCGGCACCCTCACTCTGGATGGCATAGGGTCGTACACTGGCAACTTCGGCGGCAAGTTCTATGGACCCATGGGGGAGGAAGTAGGCGGAACGCTCTCGGCGTCTGACAGCAATGGCTCCTTTGTTGGTAGCTTCGCGGGACAGAAGAACGATGCGATTTCTTCCGCCTACATCGATACTCTCCAGAACTTGACTTCATCGACCCAGCTACGTGCCGATGGGTTAGCGACCTTCTCGACGTCGAATAGGGTAGTCTATGATCCGATAAGCCATTCTTATCAGTTCACGCTTTCACAACCATACATTTTTGGAAGCTCAGTTTACTCCTTCGACACGTCGAACCGGGACGAACTGAAAAGCAACTCTGAACGAGACTGGTATAGTCGCTCTGACGGCCTGCTGTCTACCGAGGGCTATATCTTCAAACCCGGAGCAGCAAATCCCATTTTGCAACTGACTTACGCGTCCTTTGCCGAATTCAGCGTAGTCAGGGACGACTCTGTCCATGGCACGGAAAAGAACTACGTGGCATTTGGGCTCCAAACGCCCGACCAACTCGTCCCGACTTCAGGATCGGCGACATACTCGGGCATCGCTCGAGGCTATGGCCGCGTGGGCAATCTTGATGCGTACGTCGATGTCGCGGGGTCGAGCAGCCTGACCGCCGACTTCAAGAATGCGACGGTTAGATTACAGCTCGACCTTGCCACTGTGGAAGCGAGACCTCGAAATCTCGAGCGGCTTACCTGGACTGGAGGGATCAGCACTGGAGGCTTTAGCGCCGGAGGACATGGCGCTTTCTATGGGCCAAACGCCAGTGAATTTGCGTCGGTCTGGTCGATATCTCGTCTAGATCCAAGCAATGTTCTCGACATCCACGGTGTCGCAATTGGCAGGAAGAACTAAGGTTCTGACGGATATGACCGCTGTGATTGGAGTGGGGTGTTAGCCCTGAC
>Ga0070671_100000445_pt1 | contig 28732 bp, 22 predicted proteins | sample KBSS73metaG_FD_65341 | JGI IMG/M metagenome (GOLD analysis project Ga0070671, IMG submission 65341) | Switchgrass rhizosphere microbial communities from Kellogg Biological Station, Michigan, USA - KBS S7-3 metaG | ecosystem: Host-associated > Plants > Roots > Rhizosphere > Soil ...
AAATGGCCGCGCACGGCGCGGGCGGATCGACCTTCGCCGACTGGTGGGCGTACAAGATCGAGGCCTACGAGGCGATCCCGTACAACGCGGCGCTCATGACGCGCCGCGGCGTCGTGTCGTCGGTCAACAGCGATTCGGGCGAGCTGGCGCGCCACCTCAACTTCGAGGCCTCCAAGTCGATGAAGTACGGCGGGCTCACGCCCGAGGAATCGCTCGCGCTCGTCACCATCAACCCCGCCAAGCAGCTCGGGATCGACAAGTGGGTGGGATCGCTCGAGGCCGGCAAGGACGGCGACTTCGTCGTCTGGAGCGGGGATCCGCTGTCGGTCTATTCGAGCGCCGAGTCCACGTGGATCCAGGGGACGAGGTACTTCGACAAGGCCGAGGACCTCGCGAAGCGCAAGGACGTCGAGGCGGAGCGCGCGGCCCTGATCCAGAAGGTCAAGGACGAAGGCAAGAAGGAAGAGGCGAAGAAGGACGAAAAGGCCAAGAAGGACGACGCGAAGGCCGGCGCCGCCGACGCGGACTCGAGCGCGAAGGACGCCGCGAAGGACGCCGCGAAGGATGCGGCGGCGGACAAGGAGACGAAGGACGCCGACGCTCCGGAGGCGCCCGCGCCGATCACCGAGGCCCAGGTCGGCCCCGTCACCCCCATGGCGGGCCCGCGTCCCGTCCCGGCGGACGCCGGCCCGGTCACGGCGCTGGTCGGCGCGACGGTCCACACGGTGAGCGGCGCGGACATCCCGAACGGCGTCGTCCTGATGCGCGGCGGGAAGATCGCCGCCGTCGGCGCAGGCGTCGCCGTGCCCGCGGACGCGACGCGCATCGATCTCACCGGGAAGCACCTCTATCCGTCGATGATCGACGCCGACACGAACCTCGGCCTCGTCGAGATCGGCTCCGTCAAGGGGTCCGTGGACACCAACGAGGTCGGGCGCATCAACCCCGACATCCGCGTCGAGGTCGCGTTCCATCCCGCGTCCGAGTCGATCCCCGTCACGCGCGCCAACGGCGTCCTCGTGACGAACGTGGTCCCGAACGGAAGCCTCCTGCGCGGGACGAGCGCCCTCATGAAGCTCGACGGCTGGACGTGGGAAGAGATGGTCGTGAAGGCGCCGGTCGGCATGCACGTGAGCTGGCCGCGCACGGCCACGCCGGTCCACGGGTTCGAGCCGAAGAAGAGCGCGGACGACATCCGCAAGGAGAAGACCGAGGCGCTGAAGGACCTCGACAAGGCGGTGGAGTCCGCGCGCGCCTACCAGAAGGCGAAGGACGCGGCTGCGAAGGACGACGGGCCGAGGCTCGACGTCGACACGCGCTGGGAGGCGATGATCCCGCTGGTCTCGGGGAAGATCCCGCTCATCGCGGAGGCCAACGACGTCCAGCAGATCGAGGACGCGATCGCGTGGGGGGAGAAGCAGAAGATCCCCATCATCATCCAGGGCGGTCGCGATGCGTGGCGCGTGACGGAGCTTTTGGTCAAGAAGCACGTGCCGGTGATCCTGGGCCCTACACTGGCCGTCCCCGCGCGCGAGGACGAGCCGTACGACACGATGTACGCGCTGCCGGCCAAGCTGCACGCGGCGGGCGTGCCGTTCGCGATCTCGGCCGGCGGCTACTTCAACGTGCGCATCCTGCCCTACCAGGCGGGGATGGCGGTGGCGTTCGGCCTTCCGAAGGATGCGGCGCTGCGCAGCGTGACGCTCGACCCGGCGCGGATCCTCGGCGTCGGCGACCGGCTCGGCTCGATCGAGATGGGCAAGGACGCGACGCTGTTCGTCTCGGACGGCGACCCGCTCGAGATGCGCACACAGATCCTCCGGGCGTGGATCGACGGCCGCGAGATCAGTCTCGACAACAAGCACAAGCAGCTCTACGAGAAGTACAAGGACCGGCCGCGCCCGGAGATCGCCGCGAAGTGAGCGAGGACCGGGGCGGAAGCGGCGAGGGGAAGGGCGCGCCCGCCGCCGCGCGCGGGAAGGGACGGGCGGAAGCGTTCGAGATCCTGCGCGCGCGAGAAACGACCTAGAAGGACGCCGAGCGTGAGCGCGCCGCCCCCCAGGAAACGACCCGCGCGCTCGCCCCTGCGCGGAGTCCCGGCCTCGAAGGCTTCGCCCCCGTCACGGATCCCGCCGCGCGCGCGCGCGATCGCGGGCTGGGCCGTCGTCGCGGCGGCCCTGATCCTCGCCTTCGCCCCTCTCTCGGCGGCGTGGGTCGAGCGCGTCTATGCGAACGGACTCCATCCCGCGATCCAGCGCGCGCTCACCCGCGCGACGAACCTCGTTCCTTTCACGCTCGGTGATCTCGTCTTCGCCGCGGCGATCCTCGCGCTGCCGATCGTCTGGGTCGCGAGCCTGCGCGCGGCGGGGCGCCTCGGGCTCGGCCGGGCGGTGGGCCTGCTCCTCTTTCGGACGGCCGTCCTCGCGGCCGGCGCCTACCTGGTCTTCCTGCTGTGCTGGGGGCTCAACTACCGCCGCCTGCCGCTCGCGGCCAAGCTCGACGACGACCCCGCGCGCGTCACCCCGGCCGCCGCGCGCGCGCTCGCGGCGCGGACGATCCGCCTGCTCGACGCGGACGGCGCGCTCGCGCACCAATCGCCGTGGCCCGACGACGCGGAGCTCGTGCACCTGCTCGCGCCCTCCTTCGACGCCGCGGCGCGGCGCGCGGGGGACACGCGGAACATCGTCCCCGCGATCCCCAAGACCTCTCTTGGAGACGCCTTCCTCGGAGCCTCGGGGACCGCGGGCTTCACGCATCCCGTCACGCACGAGGTGGTGCTCGACCGGACGGTCCTCGACTGCGAGAAGCCGTTCCTGCTCGCGCACGAGTGGGGGCACCTCGCAGGCTTCGCCGACGAGTCCGAGGCGAGCTTCGTCGGTCTGCTCGCCTGCGCGCGCTCGTCCTCGCCGGGGATCCGCTACGCGGGATGGATCGCGCTCTACGAGCAGCTTCCGGCGGCGGCGCTCGCGGCCGGTCCCGTCGCGCCGGGCGCCGAGCCGATACCCGCGCTCTCGCCACTCGTGAAGGCGGACCTGCGCGCCATCGCGGAGCGCACCGCCCGCCGCCGCAGCCCCTGGATCAGCCGTCTCTCCTCGCGCACGTACGACCGGTTCCTCAAGGCGAACCGGGTCACGGAAGGGATCGCGAGCTACGGACTGGTGGTGCGGCTCGTCCTCGGCGTGCGGTTCGAAGAACCGTGGGTGCCGGCCCCTCGTGTGGCCGGTTCGAAGGAAGGGGCGGGAAAAGCCGTGAAAGCGGGACCCGCCCCCGCGAAGCCTACCGCATCGATACGATGAGGCACGCCAGGCCGATCGCGACGATATCCTCGGGGATCGCCACGACCGCGTCGTGCACGCCGAGCGCGCGCACGAGCCGCGTGCGCACCTGATAGCCGCCGAATGCGCCGATGACGCCTCCGACCGCGCCGAGGACCGCGCCGGCGGCGAGGGATCGTCCCGCCCCCGCCCCCGCCCCCGCGCACACGCACGCGCCCGAGAGTCCTCCCATGAGGATGCGCGCCGTCAGTGGGACGGCCTTCGTCCGCGCGGGGGTCTTTGGGAGCTGATCGGCGACCAGCTCCACGAGAGCCCCGAGCGTGAACACCGCGACGGCCGCCGCCGTTCCCATGAACCGGAGAGGAGAGTCGTGCAGGTCGAGCCGTCCCAGGTGCGCCGCCCACGCCACCACGGCCGGCGCGGTCAGCGACCGCAGCCCCGCGACGATGCCGATGCCGAGGGCCAGGATCATGACGCAGGTCGTGCTCATCGCGTGTCCTCCAATGAGTCCGAGGATCGGATGATGACACGGGTGGCGGACGGCGAGATACCGAGGCGCAAGGAGTGAGAGGCGAGAGGCGGAAGGTTCGCCGCCTCCCGCCCTGAGACCGGCCCTAGGTCGACGCGATCAGCGACTGGATCGACGAGAACTCGACCGGCTTGACGAAGTGGGCGTCGAAGCCGGCGGCGACGGACGTGCGACGGTCCTCCTCGCTGCCGTACCCGCTGAGCGCGACGAGACGGATGTTCCGTAGCGCGGGGACTGCCCTCACCTGCCGGGCGACCTCGTAGCCGTTCATGCCGGGCAGCCCGATGTCGAGCAGGAGCAGGTCGGGGACGAAGTCTCGGAGCAGTGTCAGCGCCGTCTGGCCGTCATAGGCCTCGCGGACGTCGTGTCCGAACAGACGAAGGAGCATCGTGAGGCTGGCCGCTGCGTCCTGGTTGTCGTCGACGACCATGATCCGCATGGCGGGAACGGAGCCCTTGCTCACGGCCGAATCGGCGGCGTGCGCCTGCGGCGCCTCGATCGCGTGCTCCGAGAGCGGCAGTCGGAGCGTGAACTCGCTCCCTTGACCGGCCCCCGCGCTCGCCGCGTCGAGCGTGCCGTCGTGCATCTCGACGAGCCGCCGCGCCAGCGTCAGGCCGATCCCCAGCCCGCCCTCGACCCGCCCGGTGGAGCGATCGGCCTGCGTGAAAAGGTCGAAGACCCGCCCCAGCATGTCCGGCTCGATCCCGATGCCGTTGTCCCGGATCCTGATGAGCGCACGAGGCGCGGCGTCGTCGGCCTCGGCCGATACCTGGATCCGGCCGCCGGGCGGGGTGAACTTCGCGGCGTTGTTGAGGAGGTTGAGGACGACCTGGGTCAGGCGGACGATATCCCCTTCGATCAGGAGCGGACTCTCGGCCATGCGCAGCTCGACCGTGTGGCCCCGCTCGTCGATGGTGGTGCGGGCGCTCTCGAGCGCGCGGGTCACGATGTGGCGCAAGTCCGTGCGCTCGGCCTGCAGCTCGATCTTCCCCTGCGTCACGCGGCCCACGTCCAGCAGATCGTCCACGAGCCGGATGAGGCCCTCGAGCTGTCGGCCCATCATCTCGCGGGTCTGGCGCGCGGCGAGCTCGCGCGAGCCGATGAGGTTCAGGATCTGCAGGGCGTTGCGCATCGGCGCGAGCGGATTGCGCAGCTCGTGTCCGAGCATCGCGAGGAACTCGTCCTTGCGCCGGTCCGCGGTCCGGAGGACCTCCGCGACCTGCTCGGCCGCAGCCCGCGCGGCCTGCTCCCGCACGAGATGCTCACGCTCCTGAGCGTGGCGCTTCTGCTGGGTCAGGTCCGTGACCATGAGGCTCTGGACCCCGTCGGTGTTGAACATCGGCGTCAGGTTGAGGAGCGCCGGGAAGTCCGTGCCGTTTGCGCGGACCAGCGTCACCTCGATCTCGCTATCGCCGCGCGGTACCCTTCGGAAGAGGTCCTCGAACCCGTCACGGTGTGCGGCGGCGACGCACTTCGAGAAGCGGGCGCCCAGGAGCGTCGCCGCCGGCGCCTCGAGCATCTCGGACAGACGGCCGTTCACGTACACGATCGAGCCCTCGGCGCCGATGACGGCCGCTCCCTGCTGCATGCGCTCGATCATGAGCCGGTAGGGGCGCTCCTCGCCGTCGAGCACGAGGACGTCGCTCTCCCCCTCCGGGTGCTGCACGACGAAGGCATCCACCTCGTGCTTGCGGATGGCGCTGACGATCGACTCGGCTTCCTCGAGCCGCCTGCGAAGCTCGTCGTTCTCGCTCTTCAGATCTTCGGGATTGGGCGCAGGAGCCATGGTCTATCCATCGGCGCGCCGGAGCTGCAGGCCCACGAGGGCTCGCTCCGTGTCGGAAAGGTCCCCGATGATCTTGCGAATGGGCTCGGGCAGATTGCGGATGAGGGTCGGGATCGCGACGATCTGCTCGTCCCGCGCCAGCTTCGGATTCTGGAGGAGGTCGATGACCTCGATCCGGTAGCGCCCGGCGAGGTACTGCTCGCAGATCCGCGTGAGGTTGTTGAAGGCGGCGATGGACTTGGGAGTCTGGCCGGCGGTGTAGAGACGCAGCTCCCAGATCTCCTGAGTGTCGTCGACGGGCATGGTGTTCATGATCGGGCCCTCTTGGTGAATCGTTCCTGCTTAGACCCCCCAGGGCGCGCCTGCGGGAGCGATGCCTTGCGATCCCCTCCACGACGCTCGGCCATGGAGGTCCGGTCGCGCGCGAGCTCCTCCTCGCGTGCCCGATCCGCCGAGACCATCACCTGTGACTCCTCCTCCACCGCCTCGAACTCCGTCTGCAGCGCCGCGATCTGCGCCTGGAGCGCCGTGCGCCTGCGCCCGAGATCCCTCTGCTTCCGATCGATCTCCTGTTGGCGCGCCGTGTCGGCCGCTCGCTCACGCGCTTCCTGGGCTTCCCGCATCGATCCCGTCAGGACCCCCTCCGGTCCGACGTACACTTCCACCAGCTCGACGCCCTTGTCGGTCAGGACGAACTCGCGGATCTGGTTGGAGTGGGCCATCCCGCGCGACTTGAGCACGTAGAGCCCGCGGTTGCGCTCGCCGGCCGATTCGATGGACCGGAGCAAGATCCACGTGTCGATCAAGGAGGAGATCGCGACGTCGGTTTTCTCCAGGGCACTGCCGCCCGCGGTCAGCGCCGTGAAGAAGGCGGTGATCTGCTCGGACTTCAGGAAGTCGAGGAGCCGGAGCAGCATCGCGTTCACTTCGTGCTCGGAGCCCACGCTGATCAGGTTCGTGATCGGGTCGACGACCACGACGCTGGGCGCGGAGGTGACCACCGTCTTGTGCATCGCCACCAGGTGGGATTCGAGCCCGAGGAGACTCGGACGCGACGCATGGAAGCTGAGCAGTCCCTTGGCGAGCCACGGCGCGAGATCGATCCCGATGGACCGCATGTTCCGCACCATCTGGTCCTGGGACTCTTCGAACGCGAAGTACAGGCACCGCTCTCCGCGGCGGCACGCGGCATCGACGAGGTGCGCCGCCAGGCTCGTCTTTCCCGTTCCCGCCGTGCCGCTGACGAGGATGCTGCTGCCGCGGTAGTAGCCCTGCCCCCCGAGCATCCGGTCGAGAAGCGGGACGCCGCTCGAGAGGCGCTCGCGGCTGGCCTTGTGCTGGAGGCCCACGGAGGTGATGGGTAGGACGGAGATGCCCGCCTGGTCGATCAGGAAAGGGTACTCGTTCGTGCCGTGATAGCTGCCGCGGTACTTGACGATGCGCAGGCGCCGGGTGGAGCGCTGCTCGTCCACGCGATGGTCGAGCAGGATGACGCAGTCCGAGACGTACTCTTCCAGGCCCTGGCGCGTCAGCGTCCCGTCGCCGCGCTCGCCCGTGATGATCGTGGTCACGCCCCTGTCCTTGAGCCAGCGGAAGAGTCGCCGCAGCTCCGAGCGGAGGATGGCCGGGTTGGAAAGCCCTCCGAACAGGGTCTCGAGGGTGTCCAGGACGACGCGCTTGGCGCCGATCGAATCGATGGCGAGGGCGAGCCGGATGAAGAGCCCCTCGAGGTCGTATGCGCCGGTCTCCTCGATCTCGTTGCGATCGACGTGAACGTAATCGATGACGAGCTTGTTCCGCGCTGAGAGCTCATCGAGGTCGAAGCCCAGCGAGCGCACGTTCTGGGCCAGCTCCTGCGCGGACTCCTCGAACGCCATGAAGACCCCGGTCTCGCCGAACTGGACCGCGCCGCGAACCAGGAACTCCATCGCGAGCAGCGTCTTGCCGCACCCGGCGCTGCCGCAGATCAGGGTGGTACGTCCGCGCGGAAGGCCGCCGTCGGTAATCTCATCCAGCCCGGAGATCCCGGTCGGCGCCTTGGGGAGCTTCGGCGCCCGTGCCGTCTCGTCGGCCTTGCTCATGTCGCGGCTCTTCATCGAAGAGGGCTTGCCACCCGTCGCACGCTCATCAGTTGGTGTTGCAGGAGATGGGAGAGTATACCGCGTCCTCCCTACGCACATCCTGGAATCGGGGGAGACTTAAAGGGGCATACCCGGTTCGGGTGATTGAAAAAACGGGAATCCGCGTCGGATGGGCATCCCCCGAGTCATGGCTGGGGCTGAGGTGTCCCGTCGCGGGGAGGAGCCCGTGTGCCGCGGGCTCATCCGAGGTCTCGCATGCGGTCCGCGAGGAAGGCGTTCACGGCGGCGGCATGCGTCAGCGTCAGCAGGTGTCCCGCTCCGGGAACCACCACGTCGGGATCGACGCCGCGCAGGGGGATCATCCGGTCGCGCGCCCCGTGAACGTGATGCACCGGTACCGACACGGGCCCCGGACGCCAGGATCTCACCGCCTGGATCCCCCACTTCAAGAAAGCGGGTGTCATCGTCGTCACCATGCTCCACGCGAGGTCCAGGTCTTCGCGGCGGGAGCACCCGAGGATCGGCGCTGCGAGACCAAGCCCCCAATGGCGAGGCCGGAGCAGGGATGCGGGGAGCGGGCGGGCGAGCGGTGACACGGCGCGGATCCAGGGCGCGAGCGCGCGGGGGCTGCGGCAGCTTCCGATCAGGATCACGGCGCGCACCGGGATCCGCGCCGAGATCTCCAGGGCGACCATGCCGCCGAACGACGAGCCGCCCACGACGAGGGGATCCGCGGGCGGGAGCAGGGACACGATGCGCGCGGCATAGGAGGGAAGGGTGTCGTCCTTCGCCGGTTCCGGCCAGGGGATCGAGATCAGATCCGGGAAGGCCTGCTTCTGCGGGCCGAACAGGCGCGGATCGGCGCCAAGCCCGGGAAGCAGCGCGAGCGTCGCGCTCAGGAGCGCACCCAAAGGTACGAGGAATGCTGACGAGCCGAGCGCGTGCAGCGCTCGTGCGCATCGTAAACAGGACTCTCGGGAAGCGGCGGCATCGACTCGGAGTGTACCCAACGTCCGGGAGGGTTGGCGTCGGAAGGACGGTACACCGGGGGATGCTCGGGACGGACAGGGGCCGGAATCGCCGTGCGGGGCGGGGATTTCCACGTCGGCACGAGCCTTGCTGGATTGGAAGGTGGGGCCGAGCACGAAAGGATGGAACATGAGCCATCAACCGAAGGTCCGCATCGCTGCTCTCGCCACATCCGCACTTCTGATCGCATCGGCTTCCTCGCTCGCCCTGAGCGCGGAGCCCTCCCTGCTTCATCCCGAGGACCTGCGCGTGACCGCGCCCTCGCATTCGCCCGCGGATCTCGATCTCGAGCGCAAGATCCGGGATGCTCTCGTCGCGAACGGAGACCTGACGAATCTCGGCAAGAACGTCGCCATCGATGCGCGCGACGGACATGTGACCCTGACGGGGCTCGTCACCAACCTCCTCGAGCGCGGGCTGGTCGGGGATATTGCCGGGCGCGTGGCGGGACACGAACACATCGAGAACGACCTCGAGATTCTCCGCATCGCCTAGCCATCGCTTCCTGGGAGTCGGGCGCGCCGCGTGGTCAGAGAGGCGCGGCAGCCCTGCTCGTACCCGCGGATGGGCGCATCTGCACGCTCCGACTCCTGCACCCCGTCCCGTTTTCCCTTGCGGATCGCTTCCCGTGCAGACGAGCGCGGACATGTCAGGCAAAGCCTTTCGGCGGATCGCGGAGGCGCGTGTCTTGATTCACGCTTTTCGGCAATCTTCCCCGCCTTCCGTCCTGGACGTCCCGCGGCATGGGGATTGCTCTTGCTCATGACGGGCCTGAAGCCCTAGGAGGAAAAATGAGAACTCACACGCCAATCATCGCCCTGCTGGCGACCTCGGTCATCGCCTTCGCTGCCTGCAGTCAGAAGTCGGAGGAGAACATCGCGCACGCGCAACAGCGGGAAGGCGATTCGACCGCCGCCGCAACGACGGATCCCTCCGTCCCCGCCGACAACACGGGCGTCAACAAGCGCGACCGCAACGATGCGACGCTGACCACGGGCGATCAGTCCCAGAGCGCTGCCGATCTCGACCTCGTGAAAAAGGTGAGGCAGGCGATCGAAGCCGACGACACGCTTTCCGCCAACGGAAAGAACGTGAAGGTCATCACGCGCGACGGCATGGTCACGCTCCGCGGTCCGGTGAAGGACGAGAACGAACGCAAGGCAATCGGCGACAAGGCGACCATGATCGCCGGTGAAGGCAAGGTTCAGAACCTTCTCGAAGTGGCCCGTTAAAACGCGCACACACACACATACATACGACTGGAGGGTGTCATGTCGAAAGCAGTCATCTGCACGGTGAAGAGCGAGCGCCAGGCCGAGGACATCGTCGATCGCCTGCGCAACAGCGGCTTCTCCGCAAACGACGTTTCGGTGCTGTTTCCCGATCGTGAGAGCACGCGTGACTTCGCGCACGAAAAGAACACCAAGGCGCCCGAGGGCGCCGCGGCGGGCGCGGGGACGGGCGGAGTGCTGGGCGGCGCGCTGGGTTGGCTCGCCGGCATCGGCGCTCTGGCGATCCCCGGCCTCGGGCCGTTCGTCGCGGCGGGCCCGATCATGGCCGCCCTCGGCGGCCTGGGCGTCGGCGCGGCCGTCGGCGGGCTCACGGGCGCGCTCGTGGGAATGGGCATACCGGAGTACGAGGCCAAGATCTACGAGGGCAAGCTGAAGGAGGGCAACATCCTCATCGCCGTCCACACCGAGGACAGCGACGAGGTGAAGCGCGCGAAACAGATCTTCGAGGAGAACGGCGCCGAGGTGAGCACCAAGTCCGAGGCGAGCGTTCCCAAGCGCTGAATCGAAGTCTCAACCCGTCATCGAGGCCGCGGCCGCTCAGCCGAGCGCGCCGCGGCCTTTTCTCTTGGCCGTAGGTGGGCCGGACCTCTAAAAACTAAGAACCGGCCGCGGCCTGCTGGGCGAGGATGTGGTCGAGCCAGAGATTGGCGAGCTTCTCCTGGACGGAGTTCATCTTCAGGCGCACGGCGAGGTTCTGGAAGTCCACCTCGTCGAGCTTCTGGTCCTGGTTGAAGCAGGAGAAGACCGGCGCGGTCTCGGCGCCCGTGACGGGGTCCACGTGCTTCTGGAGGCACTGCGCGCAGACTTCCTTCATCATGCACTGCATCGACGAGTTGATGCTGCCGATCGCGATGTGGTCCTTCTTCAGGTAGGGCGCGAGGACGGCGCGGCGCGCTTCCTTGACGGCGTTCATCATGCGGTCGGATCCAATGGCGATGATGCGGTCGACGCCGGCGAGCGGGACGAGAGGATCGCCGAGCTGGCCGTCGCCGTAGGTCTTGATCGCCTGCACGATGTTGCCGCGGAAGTGGCTGTCCTGCGGACGTGAGGGGACGATCTCCGCGCCGGAGTCCGTCGACCAGATGATCTGATCGCACCCGGCCTCGATCTCCTCCCGCTTGAAGATGTCCTCGCCCTTCTTGTAGCCCGCGAAGTAGAGCACGCGGTTGCCGGCATCGCGCATGGCGCGTGCGATGGAGAAGAGAACGGCGTTCCCCAGGCCCCCGCCCGCGAGCAGGACGTTCTCCCCGCGCGGGATCTCGGTCGGAGTTCCCGTCGGCCCCATGACGACGACGGGATCGCCCGGCTGGAGCGTCACGCAGAGCCGGCTCGAAGCGCCCATCTCGAGGACGATCAGGGACAGGAGCCCCCGCTCGGGATCGGTCCACGCCCCCGTGAGCGCGAGCCCTTCCATCATGAGGCGGGTGTCGCCGACGAGGGGGCTCCGCGTCTCGTAGTTCTGCAGACGATAGAACTGGCCGGGATGGAACTTCCGCGCCGCGAGCGGCGCCTTCACGATGACCTCCACGATCGTCGGCGTCAGACGGACGACCGCGTGGACGCGAGCCGTGAGCTGATCGCCGAGCGATCCGGCGAAGGCGGCGAAGGAATCTTCGCGGGCGGGCTGATCCTCCGGAGAGAGGCGCGCGATCTCGTCGGCGAAGAGCCTCGCGACCGCGGGGAATCCGTCCTTCGCGGACGCCATCGCCTTCACGACGTTCCCTGCGTAGACGGGATGGTTGTCGCCGTAGAAGGAGATGAGACGCCCGCCGTCGTCGTAGGACGTGAAGAACGCGCGCTCGCCGGCTCCGGCGGGGACGGGATGCCAGCGGCCGTCCTCGCCGCGGACGGCGTGGTGGCCGCTGAAGAAGCGCGCCTTCGAGTCCAGGCCGAAGGTCCCCGGATGCTCGCGCTCGTAGATGACGTTCGGCGAGGTCCCCGCCGCGACCATGACGCTGCGCGCGGGGAGCGTTACGGTGCGCTCGCTCGCCACCCACTTGCCGTCCTTCAGCTCCTGCGTCCTGCAGCGCAGCGCGTGCACGGCGCCGTAGCGATCGAGCAGCGCCTCGTCCGGCTCCATCCGCTCGATGAAGGAGATCCCCTCCTCGAGCGCCTTGATGACCTCTTCGTGGTTGAGGCGGTAGGCGGGGGAGTCCTCCATCGACTTGCGGTACGCGATCGAGACGCCCCCCCAGCCGCGCACGAGCGGGACGAAGTCGGGCGCTTCGCCGACGGCGGCGGCGCGCTTGCGCTCCTCGCGGACGGCACGGCCGTGATCGAGGAACTCGTGGAGGATCTCCGTCTCTTCGTGATCGAGCGCGCGCCAGACCCTGTCGCCCCCCTCCTTCGCCGCGATTTCTTCGTAGCGGTGGAGCATCTTCTCCACCTGGCGGGGGTAGTACGCGGCCAGCTCGGTGGCCGTGTCGATCGCGGTGAGGCCGCCGCCGATGACGACGGCGGGAAGTCGGGCCTGCAGGTTGGCGAGCGTGTCCTTCTTCGCGGCGCCGGTGAGCTGCAGCGCCATGAGGAAGTCGCTCGCCTTGCGGATCCCTCGCGAGAGGTTGTTCTTCATCTCGATGATCGTCGGGCGCCCCGCGCCGGCGGCGATCGCGATGTGGTCGAAGCCGAGCGCCCACGCGTCCTCGGCGGTCAGCGTCCCGCCGAAGCGCACACCGCCGAAGATCCGCAGCTTCGCGCGGCGCGCGAGCGTGAGATGGAGCAGCGTCAGGAAGTTCTTGTCCCAGCGGACGGTGATCCCGTACTCGGAGACCCCGCCGAAGCCCTCCAGAACGCGCGCGTCGAGCGTCCGGTAGATCGACTCCCACGACGCGATCGGACCCGGCGGCGCGCCCGCGTCGGGATCGCCCGTCATCTCGACAGGGAGCGGCTCGATCTTCAGTCCGTCGATCCCGACGACGCCGAACCCCTCGTTGAGCAGATGGTGCGCGAGCGTGTAGCCCGCGGGGCCCATCCCCACCACGAGCACGTTCTTGCCGTTGTAGGGGAGCGCGTACGGGCGCCGCACGTTGAGCGGGTTCCAGCGTGTCAGGAACCCGTAGATCTCGACCCCCCAGGGCAGGCGCAGGACGTCGGTCAGGACGCCCGTCTCGATCTGCGGGATGTTCACCGGGTCCTGCACCTGGTAGATGCAGGCCTTCATGCAGTCGTTGCAGATGCGGTGGCCCGTCCCCGGGCACATGGGATTGTCGAGGGCGACGATGGCGAGGGCGGCGATCGTGTCGCCGTCCTTCTCGAGCGTGTGGGCCTCGGAGATCTTCTCGTCGAGCGGGCACCCCTCGAGCACGATGCCGAGAGGGTTCTTCTTGAAGCCGCCCTCCTTGCCGTGCAGTCCCTTCGAGCAGGAGTCCTTGTCGCGACCGTGGCAATAGATGCAGTACGCGACCTCGGAGAGGACCTCGCGGCGCGTCATGCGCGCGTCGGTGAGCGCGAACCCGTCGCGGCGGCGCAGCCGCTCCTCGGGGCCGATGCGGCGCTCGGGAAGCTCCACCGGCTCGGGACGGCTCGTGGCCACCAGCGATTCGTAGTGCATGTTCTCGGGGAAGTGGAACGACACCCACCCGCGCACGTCGGTCCTGGCGCGGTCGTGCGCGCGCGCCGCGCACCAGGTCTCCAGGTCCGCCAGGGCGGTGCCGACGAAGACGGCGTCGTCCCCGGCCCCCGCGATGACCGCGCCCCTTGCGTCCCTGGCTCCGCTCCCCGCGGCCGCGGCGAGCGCTTCGCGCGCCCCGCGCAGGCGCACGGCCAGCGCGTCGGGGAGCGCGGCCGCGGCCGTCCCGGCTCCCGTCTTCGCGGACGCCGCCAGCGCGGCCTCCGCGTCCATGAGAAGGCACGTGAACCGCGCGAGCTCACCCTCGGGGTCGTGCGCCGGGACGCGCGACTCGGCGGCCCCGGCGGGGAGCGCCGCGGACCAGACGGCGTCCGCGAGCGGCGCGATGGCCGTCCCCGCCGTCGAGACGCGCGCGACCGAGACGGCGATCGCGCCCTGCGTGCCCCCCGGAGGATCGAAGGGCCAGGCCGGGGCCGCGCGCAGCACCTCGAGCCTGGCCTCGGCAAGGCTCAGGCGGGCCGGGTCGAGATCGGCGGCGGACTTGATGTGCGCGAGGGCGCGCCGCCTGACGAAATCGACCTTGAACCGGAAGACGGGGTCGTGCGCGTGGACGCGCGCGCGCAGCGCCTCGCGCTCGTTCTCGATCGCGAAGAGCCGCGCGACGAACCGCGAGACGTACGGCGCGACCTTGACGATGACCTCCGAAACCGCCTTCGGATCGAGGTCCGCGGGCGCGGCCTTCCAGGCGGCGTACTGGGCGGCGAGGACCGGATCGGCGGCGCGCAGCTCCGAAAGGAAGATCCCGTAGAGCGCGGCGAGCTTCTCGGGCTCGTGCAGGTCGGGGTAGGTGAACCCCCCGATGCCCAGCTCGAGAACGGGCGTGCGCGCGGGTTCGGCCGGCGCGGGGAGCGGCGCGGCGGGGCCTGGGTTCGGGGCGGAAGGCATCGGTTCTCGGGACAAGAGCCGCCCATTTTGACCGAAATCTCGTGGGAGTCAAAGACAGCTCCCCCCCGGAGGGTCGAGGGACGGGAGCGGCGAAACCCGCCTGACGCCGTACACTTATCCTTCGTTCTGTTCCTGTGGGGGGCCGTCTTGCCGGGATACAAGCTCTACACGCACGACGCGCCGTTTCCGATGCGGCTCGGCGGGTCGCTTCCGGGCTTCCAGATCGCCTACGAGACCTGGGGGCGCCTCGCGCCGTCGCGCGACAACGCGATCCTGCTCACGACGGGGCTTTCGCCGGGATCCCACGCGCGCAGCCACCCCGAGGCGCCCGCGCCGGGGTGGTGGGAGGAGTTCGTCGGCCCCGGCCTGGCGCTCGACACCGACCGCTGGTTCGTCGTCTGTTCGAACGTCCTGGGCGGCTGCGCGGGCTCGACCGGACCCTCTTCGCCCGATCCGCGCACCGGGCGTCCGTTCGCGCTGAGCTTCCCGAGCCTGACCATCGAGGACATGGTCACCGCGCAGCGCGCGCTTCTGCGCCATCTCGGCATCGAGAAGCTGCACACGGCCATCGGCTCCTCCATGGGGGGCATGCAGTCCCTCGCCTTCGCCGCGCTCTTCCCGGGGGAGGTGGCGAACGTCGTCGCGATCTCGGCCGCCGGGCGGTCCTACCCGTGGTCGATCGCGATCCGGTTCGTGCAGCGTCAGGCCGTACTGAGCGATCCGGACTGGATGGGAGGGGATTACTACGGCGCGCGCGGGCCCTTGAACGGACTGCACGTGGCGCGCCAGCTCGGAACCATCTCCTACCGCGGACCCGGCGAGTGGGCGCCGCGCTTCGGACGCAAGCGCGTTCCCGTGCCGGGCCTGCCTCAGGACGGGCACGTCGCGGACCAGGAGCCGAGGTTCCCCGACCGGCCCGGCATCGCGGCGGCCCACGCGCACAGGTTCGGCGTCGATTTCCAGATCGAATCGTATCTCGCGCACCAGGGAGACAAGTTCGTCGAGCGCTACGATGCGAACTCCTACCTCTACATCTCCAAGGCGATGGACCTCTTCGATCTGGGCGAGGGCATGGGATCGTTCGAGGAGGGCGTGGCGCGGATCCGGGCGCGGGCGCTCGTGGTCGGGGTCCCGACCGATCTTCTCTTCCCGCTCCGCCTGCAGGAGGAGCTCGCGGAGGCCCTGCGCGCGGGGGGACGCGACACGACGTTTCGCATGCTCGACTCCATCTACGGTCACGACTCCTTCCTGGTCGAGGTCGACACCCTCACGGCGATCCTCAAGGAGTTCCTCGAACCAGCCTCGCCGGTGTAAGCTTCAGGTTCCATGATCGACGTTCGCCGATGACTCATCCTCCGCATGGAAAGGCCAGCATCCTCGATCTGATCGGGAGGACGCCGCTGGTCCATCTGCGCCGTCCCAGCGAGGACGCGGGAGCGCTCGTCTTCGGCAAGTGCGAGTTCATGAACCCCGGTCTGTCGCTCAAGGACCGGACCGCGCTCTACATCGTCGAGGCGGCGGAGCGGTCGGGGGCGCTGAAGCCCGGCGGCACGATCGTCGAGGGGACGGCGGGCAACACGGGGATCGGGCTCGCCATGATCGCCGCGGTGAAGGGCTACCGGTGCCTCCTGGTGATCCCGAACACGATGGCGCGCGAGAAGATCGACATCATCCGCGGCTTCGGCGCCGAGGTCCGGCTCGTCGAGAAGAAGCCCTGGGACGACCCCCAGCACTACAACAAGATCACCGAACAGCTCTCCAAGGACATCCCCGGGGCGATCTGGGCGAACCAGTTCCACAACGACGCGAACGCGCAGGCGCACTACGAAACCACGGGGCCCGAGATCTGGGAGCAGACGGGAGGACAGGTGGACGTCTTCCTCGCGGGCATGGGGACGGCGGGCACCATCGTCGGCGCGGGACGCTTTCTGCGCGAGGCATCGGCCAAGGCCGCCGCGAAGGGCGGGCTCCGCGAGGGGCGCGGGCCGACGCGCATCATCGCGGTCGATCCCAGCGGCTCGGTCTACCGCGCCTTCTTCAAGACGTGCGAGCCCAAGGCGGAGGGCTCGTCGATCCTGGAGGGCGTCGGGATCGGCAAGGTTCCCGGCAACTACGACGGCTCCGTGCTCGACGACGTCATCAACGTCACCGACGCGCAGGCGGTGACGATGCTCCACACGCTCACCCGGAGCGAGGGGCTCTTCGTCGGCGGCTGCGCGGGGATGGTCGTCGCGGGAGCCGTGGCTTACGCGAAGGCGCAGCCCAAGGGTGACCGCCCGCTGAACGTCGTCGCCATTCTCAGCGACACCGGACGCAACTACATCTCCAAGCTCTTCAACCCCGAGTGGCTGAAGAGCCAGAATCTCCCCATCCCCGAGTAGGCGCGGTGACGACGCGTCCCGTCTTCGATCCCGACGCCGCGGCCGCCGCCGGGTCGGGGATCTTCGGTCTTCCCTTCACGCCCACGGAGAGCCGCGTCGTGATCCTGCCCGTTCCGTTCGAGGCGACGACCTCGTACGGCGGCGGCGCCTCGCGCGCTCCCGCGGCCGTCCTCGAGGCGAGCCGCCAGGTGGATCTCTACGACCGCGCCACGGGACGGCCCTACGAGCACGGCATCGCGATGCTCCCGATTCCGAAGGACGTCCTGAAGTGGAACCGTGAAGCGAAGCCTCTGGCCGCGCGCGTGATCGCGGCGCAGGGAACGCCCCTGGAGCGATCCGCGCCGGTCGTGCGCGCGCGGACGCGCGTCAACGCGCTCGGCGATCGCGTCAACGCGTGGACGCGCCGCGAGACCGGGCGCCTTCTCGACGAAGGCCGGATCGTCTTCGTCCTAGGCGGGGATCACGCGGCGCCCTTCGGGGCGATCGAGGCGTTCGCAGCCCGCCATCCGGGCCTGGGGATCCTCCATCTCGATGCGCACTGCGATCTGCGCGACGCGTACGAGGGCTTCACCTGGTCGCACGCCTCGATCTTCCACAACGTCGCGGCGCGCCTGCCGAAGGTCGCGCGCATCGTCCAGGTCGGAGTCCGGGACATGGGCTCGCGCGAAGCGGACTTCATCCGGCGCTCTCGCGGACGGATCCTCCTCTTCCACGACGACGATCTGGGTGCGCGCGCGGCCCGCGGAGTGTCGTGGGAGCGCATCGTTCGCGACATCGTGTCGAAGCTTCCGAAGCGGGTCTACCTCTCCTTCGACATCGACGGGCTCGATCCCACGCTCTGCCCGAACACCGGCACGCCGGTCCCCGGCGGGCTCTCGTTCCGGCAGCTCACCGGACTGCTCGCGGGCGTCGTCGCCTCGGGGCGCACGATCGTGGGGGGCGATCTGTGCGAGGTCAGCCCCGGTCCGGAGGGCGAGTGGGACGCCAACGTCGGCGCCCGGGTCCTCTACAAGATGATCGGGTACGCCCTCGCCTCGCAGCCCGGCCCGCCCCAGAGGTCCCGCCGCGCCTCGCGGTAGCCTGGCGCGAGCCTCGCGCGTCCCTCCCCCTTGGCTCCGCGCCCACCGCACCCTCCAGGCCATCCGAGATCCGGGCGCCTCGCACAGGGTGCCCGTCCCGCCGGATGAAGGCATTTCCCCGTGACGTCTGGGTTTTCCGGACGGGGGCGGAACCACGCACTTCGGGATTGTGCAGTCCTCATCGCGTCCCTGCTCGTAAAACCCTAGCGGCACGCAACTTGCTGGTTACCTGGCTGTCGAGCCGCCCCAGGATCAAAGGCTATAATGTTCAGCCGGTCCAGGAATATGTCGATCCAAAGGCGGATTTTGGCGGGGTACGCCGTGGTCGTATGTCTGCTCGTGGCCCCCGCCGTCTACGCGCTCATGTGCCTGCACTCGGTGGCGGGGCAGGCGGAGAGGAGCCTTTCGCATGGCTTGGGCAGACTGCGCTCTCTGGAGAGCCTCCAGTCCGAATTCGACCTCGCCGCGAAGCTCGAGAGCATCGCGCGTGCGCTGCCGGATCCCGATTCCCAGGTCCGGGACCGGGCCGCGGCCAGCCTCGCCCGGCTGCGAAGGCTCTACGCGCGGGCCCGCCCGCAGTTCCTCTACCTCCACCCCGAGACCGAGCCCCGGATGGACGTCCTGCTGGGGTTCGGAGAAGGGCTCCAACCAGGCCCTGAGGGGCGCAGGCCCGGCCCGCCCTGGTCCGACGCCGAGCTCGCCGAGATTCGCGGAGAGATGTTCCGCGCCCTGGAGGCCGCCCGTGAGCGCATGCAGGCCGAGACCGTCGCGACGGCGCAGCATGCTTCGAGCGCGTTTCGCATCAGCGTCGCCGGGGTTCTCGCGGCGCTTTTCCTCGTGGGACTCTCGACCACTTTCGCCCTGCGTGCGATGCGCAGGCCGATCCGCCGGCTCATCTCCGCGACGATGGCCGTGTCGGCGGGGAAGTTCGGCATCGCGGTTCCAGTCACCGGAGACGACGACGTGTCGCGCCTCACGGATTCCTTCAACAAGATGAGCGAAAGCTTGGCGGTCTTCGAGAAAATGAGCGCAGATTTCCTCTCCATCGCATCGCATGAACTGCGCAGTCCGCTCACGTGCATCAAGGGATACGTGGGAGCCCTGCGCGCGACGCTCCCCGACGAGCTGCTCGCCAACGCGGAGATCGCGCGCTACCTCGAACGGATCGACCACGAGACCGACCTCATGGCCGCCAAGGTCTCGGAGCTCCTGACGTTCGGCATGATCGAGGCCGGACAGCTCCAGCTCGACACCCGCGAGATCATGACCGAGGGTTTCCTGCTCATGGTGGCCGAGGCGTTCCGTCCCATCGCCATCGAGCGGAACATCGGATTCACGATGGACATCGCCGGCGTGCCGACCTATTTCCAGGGCGATCCCGATCGGCTCAACCAGGTCTTCCTGAACCTCCTCGACAACGCGTTCAAGTTCACGCCCGCGGGAGGATCGGTCGTCCTCAAGGGCTCCGAGGCGGACGGCATGCTGGAGATCGAGGTGGCGGACACGGGTCCCGGGATCCCTGCGGCGCAGCTCGAGCAGATCTTCGAGAAGTACGCGCGCGTGAAGTCCGGAGGTCCGCGCACGGTCAAGGGCACGGGGCTGGGGCTTGCGGTCGCGCGCGGGATCGTCGTGGCCCATCGCGGCACGATCGGCGTGAAGAGCGAGCAGGGGAAGGGAAGCCGCTTCATCGTCCGTCTTCCCGTGGGCGGAGTGGAAGCTGCGGACCGACCGCAGGCGGAAGCGAGCCAGGAGGTCGCATGAGAATCCTGGCCGGCGCCGCGGGATCCACGATCGTCTTCTGCCTGGCCATGGGCGCGCCGCGCACCGTGACGTCTCTACCGGCCGCGTCCCTCGTCTCCGCCCCGGTGACGAGCGCCGCGCCGCCGGCGGCTCCGATGACGGGCCGAGCCGCGAAAGCGGCGAACAAGACCGCGCGTGCTTCCATGCAGAGCGGCCGTCTGCGCGAGGCGCTCGAGAAGTACGAGGCCGTGCTCGCGTCCACGCCCAGCTCGGAGGAAGCGCGCGGTGAGGCGCTCTACTGGGCGGGGCTCCTGCGCATCTCGCCGGATCCCGCGGTGCGGGACATCGACCGCGCGCGCGCCTATCTGGGCGAGCTGAAGGTCTTCCACGGGGCCAGCGGCCATCAGGAGGAGGCGGCGCTGCTCCTCGCCCTGACGGACGAGATCGGCGAGGCGAGCCGCTCCGCCGAGGCCCTCAGGGCCGAGGTCGCCTCGCGCGGCCACGACAACGAGTCGTGCCGTGCGGAGAAAGACGCCGTGAACGCCAAGCTTCAAGCCGTCCTGAGCGAGAACGAGTCGCTGAAAGAATCGGATTCCGTCCGCCGTACAGAAATCTCCGGGCTGCGCGACGAGCTCAAGCGCAAGGACGAGGCCCTTCAAAAAGTGAAGGAGGTGGTTGTCGGATGGAAAGCGCCACGATAATCCAGGGCAAACGCATCCTCCTCGTCGACGACGAGGCCAAGATACTCGAGTTCACGGCTCCCCTCCTGCGCCGTCACGGCAGCGAGGTCACGACCGCGCAGTCGGGCGATGCCGCCGTCACCCTCGCGGAAGAGCAGTCGTTCAACCTCATCGTCACCGACATGCAGATGCCGGGACTGAACTGGGAGTCGCTCCTCCAGAAGCTGCTGGCGCTGCATCCCACGACACCGGTGATCCTGCTGACCGCGTTCGGCACCATCGAGCGCGGGCTCGATCTGATCCGCAAGGGGGCGTACGACCTGATCTCGAAGCCGTACAACGAGAAGGACTTCCTGCTGCGCATCGCGCGGGCCCTCGAGAAGGAGGCCCTCAGCGGCGAGATCCGCCAGCTCAAGCTGCGGATCCCTGGCGGCGAGCAGGACTTCATCGTCGGCGACGAGGAGGTCATGGGGCGGCTCCTCGACCAGGTCGGAACGGTCGCGGCGACCGACTTCCCCGTCCTCATCACGGGCGAGAGCGGCACGGGCAAGGAGATGGTCGCACGCTACATCCACCAGCGGAGCAGTCGGGCGAAGGGGCCGTTCATCGCCGTCAACTGCGCGGCAGTCCCCTCCGAGCTCTTCGAGAGCGAATTCTTCGGTCACGCGCGCGGCTCCTTCACGGGCGCGCACGTCGACCGCAAGGGCCTCTTCGAGGCCGCCGAGAAGGGCTCGATCTTCCTTGACGAGCTGGCGGAGGTCGCCCCCGAGAACCAGGTCAAGCTCCTGCGCGTCCTTCAGGAGAACGAGGTCAAGCGGGTCGGCGAGCAATCGCCCCGCAAGGTGGACGCGCGCCTCATCTGCGCGACGAACCGGGACCTCCGCGCCGCCGTGCGCGCGAGCCAGTTCCGCGAGGACCTCTACTATCGCGTCAACGTCTTCCCCGTCGTGATCCCGCCCTTGCGCGACCGGCCGGGGGACATCCTTCCGCTGGCGCAGCATTTCCTCGCGCGCTCGCGCGTCGAGCTGGGGAGGGACGTCACCTCCTTCACCCGCGCCGCGATCGACAAGCTCCGGTCGTATTCGTGGCCGGGGAACGTGCGCCAGCTCGAGAACGCCCTCAAGCAGGCCATGGTCCGCGCCTCGAAGGACCGTATCGAGGCGGAGGATCTCGTCCTCGACGATGAGGAGGCGGAGGTGTCGACGGAGCTCTCCGCGGAGGGACTCACCCTGCGCGAGGCCCGCGACCGCTTCACGAAGAAGTACCTCGAGTCGCTCCTCGAGAGGGTCGGCGGCAACGTCAGCCGCGCCGCCGAGCAGGCAGGCAAGCACCGCAGCGATTTCTACGAGCTCCTGAACCGGTATCGGATCGACCCGTCGCGCTTCCGCAAGAGCTCGCATCAGGAATCCGGCGCCGCTCCCGCGCCCGCGTAGGAAGAGCGCCTCCGCACCGCACGCAATGCCGGCGCGACGCGCGCCGGCGGTGCGGTGCGGCCGTCGCCGCCGGCCGGCACATGCACTATGATCGCGGCCCATGCGCCGCTGGCTGGTCCGGATCGCCGTCGTCCTCGCGATCGTCCTCCTGATCGTCGTCCTGCGCCTCACCGTCTTCCGGCCGGATCCCGTCCCGGTGACCGTCTTCATCGCCGCGCGCGGGCGCGTCGAGGAGACGGTCACGAACAGCAAGGCCGGCACCGTGCGGACGCGCCATCGCGCGCGCATCAGCCCGGAGATCGGAGGACGCGTCCTCGAGGTGTCCGCGAAGAAGGGCGCGCGGGTCGTCGCGGGCCAGATCCTCGCGCGGCTGGACGACACTTCCTACCGGACGCAGGTCGTCAACGCCGAGCGCGCGTTCGACGCCGCCCGCGAGGGTCAGAAGCAGGCTTGCATCGAGGCCGAGCTGGCGCAGCGGGACCTGGCGCGCGCCGAGGGGCTGGCGCGCGAGAAGATCCTCTCCGACGAGCTGCTCGACCAGGCGCGCAGCCGGCGCGACGCGAGCGCCGCCGCGTGCACGGCGGGACGGGCGCGTACGAGCCAGCTCGACTCGCAGATCGCGACGGCCCGCGCCGAGCTCGCGAAGACCGTGGTGCGCGCGCCCTTCGACGGCATTGTTGCCGAGGTGAGCCTGGAGCGGGGAGAGTGGATCACGCCCTCGCCGCCGGGAATCCCGATGCCGGCCGTCCTCGACATCCTCGATCCCGATTCGATCTACGTGAGCGCGCCGCTCGACGAGGTGGACCGGGGAAAGGTCGCGCTCGGACTCCCGGTCCGCATCACGATGGACGCCTACGGCGGGAAGGCGTTCGCGGGGACCGTGTCGCGCATCGCCCCCTACATCTCGGACGTCGCCGAACAGAGCCGCACCTTCGAGACCGAGGCGACCTTCGACGACGTCGCCTTCGCGCGGACGCTCCCGCCCGGCGCCTCCGCCGACATCGAGGTCATCCTCAGGGGGAAGACCGACGTCCTGCGGATCCCGGCCTACGCGCTGCTGGAGGGCAAGCGCGTCCTCGTCCTCGCGGACGACTGCCCGCCGGCGCCCGGCGTCCGCGGCGCGCTCGCGCGGTTCCTTCCGGCCGGGGGCGGAGGATGTCTCGTTGCGCGCGAGGTCAGGGTCGGGCTCAAGAACTGGGAGTTCGCGGAGGTCCTGGAAGGCCTGCGCGAGGGCGAGCGGATCGTCGTCTCGCTCGACCGCGCCGAAGTGAAGGAAGGCGCGCGCGCCCGACAGGCCGCCGTCACCGAGAAATGATCTCCCTCACCGGCATCACCCGCACCTACGAGGTGGGAGGCCGGCCCGTCCATGCGCTGCGCGGGGTCGACCTCCAGATCCCTGACGGCGATTACATCGCCATCATGGGGCCGTCGGGATCGGGCAAGTCCACGCTCCTCAATCTCCTCGGCTGTCTCGACCGCCCCACGACCGGCTCGTACGTCCTCGACGGGCGCGAGGTCGCGAACCTCTCGGACGAGGACCTGTCGCTCGTGCGCCGCCACAAGATCGGGTTCGTGTTCCAGGTGTTCCACCTCGTCCCGCGCCTCACGGCCGCCGAGAACGTCGCACTGCCGCTGCTCTTCGCAGGCGCGCCGGCGCGCGAGCGGCTGGAGAAGGCGGCGCGCGCGCTGGCCCTGGTGGGCCTCGCCGAACGGGCCGATCACCGTCCCGACCAGCTCTCCGGCGGCGAGCGCCAGCGCGTCGCCGTGGCGCGCGCCACCATCATGGGTCCGTCGATACTCCTGGCCGACGAGCCGACCGGCAATCTCGACACGAAGAACGGGCGCGAGGTGATCGAGCTGCTCGAGTCGATGAACCGCGGCGGGCTGACGCTCATCGTGGTCACCCACGATCCGGGGATCGGCGGACGGGCGCGGCGCCGCCTGCGCCTCGTGGACGGGCTGGGGGAGCTGGAGGAAGGGAGCCCAGGCGCGTGAGCGCGCTCGAGCTGCTTCGCTTCGCCGCCGGCGCGCTGCGCGGGCACCGCCTGCGGACGATCCTCTCGGTGCTCGGCGTCGCGATCGGCGTCGCGTCGGTGATGGTCCTCACGAGCCTCGGGGAGGGCGCGCGCGGCTACATCACGGGCGAGTTCATGTCGCTCGGCTCGAACCTCCTGATCGTGCTTCCCGGCAAGACGGAGACCGAGGCCGAGGCGCCCATCTTCAGCCAGGCCCCGCACGATCTCACGCTCGCGGACATGGAGGATTTCGTGCGCCGCTCCCCGCGCGTGCGGCGCGCGGCACCCATCCTTCTGGGCACGGCCTTCGCAGCGCACGGCGAGCGGCGCCGTGAGGTGAGCGTCATCGGCACGACCGCCGAGATGCTCCCGATCCGGCGCATGAGCATGGCGATCGGACGCTTCCTGCCCGAGGGCGAGCTGGAGCGCGGGGCGCGCGTGTGCGTCATCGGCACCAAGATCAAGCAGGAGCTCTTCCCGGACGAGAACCCGCTCGGCACGGTGCTCCACGTCGGCGGGGAGCGCTTCAAGGTCATCGGCGTCATGGCGCCGCGCGGTGTCTCGCTCGGCTTCGACCTCGACGACATGGTGGAGATGCCGGTCTCGGCGGCGATGTCGCTCTTCGACCGCACGACGCTCTTCCGCATCTTCGTCGAGGCGCGCTCGCACGACGAGCTGGACGCCGCCGCCAAGGACATCGTCGGCGTCCTCAAGGAGCGCCACGAGGGGGTGGAGGACGTCACCGTCATCAAGCAGGATTCCCTGCTCTCGGCCTTCGGGAAGATCCTCTCGGTCCTGACCGGGGCGCTCGCGGCGATCGCCGCCGTCTCGCTGGGCGTCGCCGGGATCGGGATCATGAACGTCATGCTCGTCTCGGTGAACGAGCGCACGGGGGAGATCGGCCTGCTCAAGGCCCTCGGCGCGGGGAGCCGACAGATCCTCGGCGCCTTCCTGCTCGAGGCCTCCGTCCTCTCGACGATCGGGGGGGCCCTGGGGGTCCTCGGCGGCTACGCGCTCGCGGCCCTGATCCGCTACCACTGGCCGGTGCTCCCCGCCGTCCCTCCCGGCTGGGCCGTGGTCTCCGCGCTCGTCGTCGCCGTCGGCGTGGGGCTCGCGTTCGGCGCGCTCCCCGCCCGGCGCGCGTCGCGGCTCGACCCCGTCGCGGCCCTCGCGAAGAGGGGCGCATGAGACGCGGCGCCGGCCGGGCCGCCCGCGCGGGGGCCGGGGCACGGACGAGAGTCGGCGCCGCGAAGGCCGCCTCATGAGAACCGTGGACCTGCTTCGCAACGCCGCGGGATCGATCTTCTTCCACCGCCTGCGCTCCGGGCTCACGATGCTCGGCGTCCTCATCGGGATCGCGTCGGTGATCCTGCTCACGTCGATCGGTGAGGGGACGCGGCGCTACGTGATCGGCCAGTTCACGCAGTTCGGCACGAACATCATGGCCATCAATCCGGGCCGGACGCAGACGAGCGGTATGCCGGGCGCGCTCGGCGCGACGGTCCGCAAGCTGAGCGTGGACGACGCCGAAGCGATCCGCCGCATCCCCGACATCGAGTCCGTCGTTCCGCTCATCGCGGGGACCGCGCGCGTCGAGAGCGGGGAGCGCGCGCGCAGCGTGCTGATCGTCGGCGTGACCTCGGACGTCCCGGCGGTCTTCAACTTCCAGGTGCGGCAGGGCTCGTTCATCCCGGCGGGAGACCCGCGCGCGGGATCGACGGTGGCCGTCCTCGCGCCGAAGCTCAAGCGGGAGCTCTTCGGCGAGGCCAACGCCCTGGGCGAGCACGTGCGCGTCGGAGGACGGCGCTTCCGCGTCATCGGGGTCATGGAGCCGAAGGGGGAGCTGCTCGGGTTCGACCTCGACGACCGCGTCTACATCCCCGTCTCGCAGGCGCAGACGCTCTTCAACAGCGACGGACTCTGGGAGATCGACCTCAAGTTCGCCCTGGGCGCGCGGACGGAGAGCGTCGTGAGCGAGATCCGCCGCACTCTCAAGGAGCGCCATCGCGGCGAGGAGGACTTCACGATCACCACGCAGACCGAGATGCTCGACGTCTTCGGGCGCGTCCTCGGGATCGTGAGCGTCGCCGTCTCGGGGATCGCCGCGATCTCGCTCGTGGTCGGCGCCATCGGGATCCTCACCATGATGTGGATCGGGGTCAACGAGAGGACCCCCGAGATCGGCCTCGCGCTCGCGCTCGGCGCGAGCCGCCGGCAGGTGCTCTCGCTCTTTCTCGCGGAGGCCTCGCTCCTCGCGACGCTCGGGGGCGCCGCGGGCGTCCTGATCGGGGTCGGGATCGCGCGGCTGGGGCAGCTCCTGCTGCCGGGCCTGCCGGTCAAGACGCCGGCCCTCTACGTGGTCGCCGCGCTCCTCGTGAGCCTCGGCGTGGGCCTCGTCAGCGGCGTGCTGCCCGCGCGGCGCGCCGCGCGCCTCGATCCGATCGAGGCCTTGCGGACGGAGTAGCGCCCGCCGCGCCGCCGGCGAGCTTCCAGAACCTCTTCTCGTCGAGGAGCACGATCCGGTGGCCCTTCTCGCGCAGGCGCTTGACCTCCATCAGCTTGAGACCGCCCTCGCGGCCCGCGGCCTGCAGGGGATTGGGGCGCCCGCGCACGACGACGTTCGTGCGGGCGGAGGGCCCGCCGTGCACGACGGCTCCCGCCCGCCGCGCGGCCTTCGCGACCTCGCTCCGTTTCGTCGCAAAGATCCCCGTGAAGGCGATGTGCGCGCCCTTCAGGCTGCGCAGGGCTCCCGTCGCGAGCGCGGCGGGGCGCGCCTTGAGGGCCTCGATCAGCTCGTTCGCGTCGTCGTAGCGCTTGCGCCGCTCGCCGATGCAGCGGTGCACGATCTCCTTGAGATGATCGCTGCAGGGGAGCGCGCGGATCTCGCCGGTGCGGACGCGCGTCTTCGCGTCCCCTTTCACGAGCATCGCGAGGAGCTGGCCCACCTGGTAGACGTCGTCGCGCGCCTGCCACTTGGGCGCGCCCCCCGCGAGGACCTCGCTCGGGGCCATGAACGGGTTGAGCGTGTGGGCGGCGACGCCCTGACGCTGGCTCTGATAGCGCACGATGCCGAAATCGCCGAGCTTAAGGCGGTGCCCGTCGCAGACGAAGACGTTGAGGGGGGTCAGGTCGCGGTGGAGCAGTCGTCCGCGGTGCAGCTTCTCGAGCACCGAGAGGATGCCCGCGATCTCGCGGCGCGCGAGGCTCTCCGCCCATCCCTTCCCGGACCGCGAGCGGCCGAGGAAGGAGCTGAGGTCGCCGTGGCGCGCGTACTCGAGGACGAGGTAGTAGAGCGCGCGTCCCTGCGGATCCGCGAGCGCGAAGCGGTCGAAGAGGCGGATCGCGCGGGGATGGTCCTCGAGGAGCTGGCCGAAGTACGCCTCGCGCACCCAGCCGTCGATGTGGGGGCTGACCTTGACGATGACGACGGGCGGGACCGATCGCGAGCGGCCGATCCTCTTCGCGAGGAAGGCCTGGCCGAATCCCCCCGCGCCTGCCATTCGGTCGATGCGGTAGCGCAGCCGCGTCTCGGGGCTCGCGATCTCCTGACCGGGCGCGAGCAGATGCGCCGAGAAGGGGGGCGACGAGGACCGCAGGGTGAGGGTCGCCGCGCCGCTGTGGCGTCTCGCGGGTCGCACGATGCGGGTGATTGTATCCCCGGGAGGAGGGCGCGCGCGCACGCGGCTCGGTGAGTTCGGCATTGCCTTTTCGGGCCGGATTTCGTACATTGAAAGACAGCCGCCTCTCGATGATCGCGAGCGCGGCATTCCCGTCCGCCCGGACGGCGCCTTGCATGGAGGGCCACCCGATGACTGCCACCATCCTCGTCACGGCGGGCCCTCGCTCCGCGACCTGATCGACGCTCCGGCCTCGCCGGCCGCGTCGTGATTCACGTCGCTCTCATCGCGAGTTCCCGCCCGATTTCGATCGCCTGCTCACGAACACCGTCGGCTCGCTCGGTCCGCAAGGTGCCGAACGGCGCGCTTCCGGTGGTCATCACGTCGGTCGTCTGAAATCGTCGTTTCCGGACCTGCGTGTCCGGAGAAGGGAACTGCATGTCGCACGAATCCGACGTATCACGACTAGAGTCGCTCGGGTGGACTCCTGTCTTCGAAGCGCACTGGCAGGAGCATCTCCTGCGCATGGGGTCCGAGCCGGCGCCGGGAGCCGGCGCGGGCGCATCCCCGTTTCCCGCCCGGGTCGTTGCGGAGGAGCGCGGGCTCGTGCGCCTCCAGACCGGACCCGGGGAGCCCTTCTGGGGACAGCTCACCGGTCGCGCGCGCGAAGGGGAGATCCCGGCCGCCGGAGACTGGGTCGTCTGCACCCGCGGTCCCATGGATCCGCGCGCGAGGATCCACGCGGTCCTGCCGCGCCGGACCTGCCTGACGCGGCGCGCGGCGGGAAGGCAGGACCGGCCGCAGGTGCTCGCGGCGAACGTGGACGTCGCGTTCATCGTCACCTCGCTCGACGCGGACTTCAACACGCGCCGCGTCGATCGCTACCTGACGACGATCTGGGACGGCGGCGCGCGGCCCGTGGTCCTGCTCACGAAGCTCGACCTCTGTGACGACGCCGCCGTCTACATGCGCGAGATGGAGGCCGCGGCGCCCGGCGTCGCCGTCCTCGCGCTCAGCGCCGTGACGGGTGCGGGGATGGAGGCGCTCGAGGCGCACCTGCGTCCGGCCGAGACGGCCGTCCTCCTGGGCAGCTCGGGGACCGGCAAGTCGACCCTCATCAACCGGCTCATGGGCGAGGGGGTCGCCGTTACGGGACCGATCCGCGCGGGGGACGGGCGCGGGCGTCACACGACGACGTCGCGGCACCTGTGGAAGCTCGCCTCGGGCGCGTGGATCGTCGACACGCCCGGCATGCGCGAGCTGCAGCTCTGGGCGGACGAGG
>Ga0070671_100000446_pt1 | contig 28672 bp, 27 predicted proteins | sample KBSS73metaG_FD_65341 | JGI IMG/M metagenome (GOLD analysis project Ga0070671, IMG submission 65341) | Switchgrass rhizosphere microbial communities from Kellogg Biological Station, Michigan, USA - KBS S7-3 metaG | ecosystem: Host-associated > Plants > Roots > Rhizosphere > Soil ...
TTCGCGATCCTTCCGTCAAAGTGCGCGGGGACGAGCGTTTCCGCCTGGCGGTTCCGGAGCCCGTGCCAGCCCACAATGTGGCGCAGGACATACCGCTAAGGATCATCTTCGAGGACGAGCATTTGCTGGTCGTCGACAAGCCCGCTGGACTGGTCGTCCATCCCGCCGCCGGAAACCCGGACGGCACATTGGTGAACGCACTTCTTCATCACTGTGGCGGGAGCCTGTCAGGCATCGGGGGCGTTGCCCGCCCGGGAATCGTCCATCGGATCGATAAAGATACATCGGGTCTGCTGGTGGTCGCCAAGACGGACGTGGCGCATGAAGGACTGGCCAAGCAGTTCGCGGCCCACAGTATCGACCGGCGTTATCTCGCCATCGTGAACGGGGTTCCGAAGGTCGTAAAAGGTAGCGTCGATGCGCCGCTGGCCCGGTCTTCGACTAACCGTAAGAGGATTTCGATAGTCGAAGGCGGGCGTGGGAAACGCGCAGTAACGCATTGGCGCAGGCTGCAGATTTTGCGCGAAGCGGCACTTGTCGAGTGTCGGCTCGAAACAGGTCGGACGCACCAGGTGCGCGTGCACATGGCGTCGCTCGGACATCCGTTGCTCGGCGATCCGGTCTACGGTCGTTCCGGAAAGAGTAGCCGCGACTTGTTGAAAAGGCTGAATTTTCACCGCCAGGCCCTGCATGCGACAGAGCTTGGTTTCACTCATCCCGTAACAAAGCACCGCCTGTCGTTCGCAAGTGGCATGCCAGCGGACATGCAGGAACTGTTCACAGCGCTTTTGGTATAGGATTTAGCGAGCCAAACCGCGTAATAAGCGGTCGGCCAGGGAGACGTAGTAACCATATGGCACAAAGAAATGTCGTCTCGATCCCCGCTAGTGGCGGGGAGGCCGGGCTCAATCGCTACCTGGCCGAGATCAAGAAATTCCCCATCCTCGCGCCCGAGGAAGAGTACATGCTCGCCAAGCGTTGGCGTGAGCATGGCGATACCGATGCGGCCGCGAAACTGGTGAACTCGCACCTGCGTCTCGTGGCGAAAATCGCCATGGGCTACCGCGGCTACGGCCTGCCGGTCAGCGAGCTGATCAGCGAAGGCAATATCGGCCTGATGCAGGGCGTGAAGAAGTTCGAGCCCGATCGGGGCTTCCGTCTTGCGACCTACGCCATGTGGTGGATCCGCGCCTCAATCCAGGAATTCATCCTGCGCTCGTGGAGCCTCGTAAAGATGGGCACCACTGCCGCGCAGAAGAAGCTGTTCTTCAATCTTCGCCGGATGAAGAACCAGATCGAGGCGTTCGAGGAAGGCGACCTCAAGCCAGCCGACGTCGCCAAGATCGCGAAGGATCTGGGCGTCACCGAGGAAGAAGTCATCTCGATGAATCGCCGCATGGGCATGGGTGGCGATACCAGCCTAAACGCCCCACTGCGCGACACCGAAGGTGAGGGACAGTGGCAGGACTTCCTCGTCGATAGCGGTCCTCTCCAGGACGAGATGCTCGCCGAGGATCAGGAAAGCCGCGTGCGCCACGACCTGCTTATGGACGCACTGGAGACGCTCAACGACCGTGAGAAGCATATCCTCACGGAGCGTCGCCTGACGGACGAACCGAAGACGCTTGAGGAGCTCAGCCAGGTCTATGACGTCAGCCGCGAGCGGATCCGGCAGATCGAGGTTCGCGCATTCGAGAAGCTGCAGGCGGCCTTAATCCGTCTCGCTGGCGAGAAAAGGCTGCTTCCGGCCGCCTAGGCCTTTTCTTTTGCGTCCTTCACCTGCGGAGCTGCCTCGGTCAGCTTCGCACCTTCCCGCGCCTCTTCCGGGCGGTCCTGGACGCTGTCGTCCGTCGCGACATTATCGGCAGCCCAGGCTCCGCGTTCCCCTAGGGGCTCGGGCTTGCCTGTCGTGCTGTCCTTGGCGGTCTGGTGCTCAATTTCACTGTTGAGCTCCGCGCCCAGCAGGAAGACATAGGCGGACAGGTACATCCAGGTGAGCAGGCCGACGGTAGCTCCCAGCGAGCCGTAGGTTCTGCTGTAATCGGAGACGGCTGTCACCCAGACGCCGAACAGCACCGTCAGGAGAAGCCAAGACATCGACGTGAAGATGGACCCTGGAGTGATCCATTCCCAGCGTGCCTTCTCCCGAGACGGACCATATCGATAGAGCGTCGCGGCCACAGCCGCTGCGACGAGGATCAGCACGACGTAAGACAGGGCTTTCCCAACCATTAACAAAATTGGGGATGCCTGCGGGACCATGGTCTCCAAAGAACCGGCGATCGTCACCCCAGCCAGGGCCAGAACGGCCAGCACGACCGCAGCGAGCGTCATGGCAATCGCCGTCAGATAGAAGCGGAAGAGGTTACGCTTCTCCTTTTCCTCGTACGCAATGTTGAGGGCAGTAATGATCGAACTCGCGCCGTTCGTTCCGCCGTAGAGCGCAATCACGAATGCAATGAGGATAGCCACGCCCTTCTGGCCCTCAGACGACTTCATCGCCTGTCGAAGCTGGTCGCCGATTAGCGTCGCAACATCGTGCGGCAGAATGGCGGTGAGGGCCTGCATGGTGTCGACAAGAGCCTTCACGTCCGCGACCAAGCCATAAACGAGCACGACCATCGCGAGCAGCGAGAGCAGGGCAAAGAAGCCGTAAAAGGCCACGCCCGCGGCGACGAGCCCGACATTGTCGTCCCACGTGCGCTGCCAGGTGCGGCTGGCGATATCCTTCCACGCCGCCCACGGGATTTGCCAGGGCGACGTGGCCTGGTGGCCCTTTGGATCGGGTATTCCGCTGCTCCTCTTACGTGCCATGGTGGAATGAAATCATGGCGACGGCCGCACGTTCCCGAGCACGCCACAGATCGCACGCGAATCAACCCTGCCGTTGCTCTGACTGAAGGTTCGCTGCCTCTAGCGGTCGAACTCCAGAACGTCCGTCGGAGCGCCCTTCAGCCGCAGCATCTTGCGCTTGAGGGTCAGATGCTTTCCATCCTCCGACACGGTCGCCGTCGACTCTACGGACGGCTTGCCTTTCAGCTGAGAGCTCGCCTTGACCTCCCGATCGCTCACGACCTTCAACGAGATACGGTCGGCATTGGGATTCCCAGTCATTGGGTACCACGTGCCGTCATAGCCGGCGGTGTAGCTGAAATTGAGCGCCTTCCCGGCCGAGTTCTTCGAGCTGGATTTCATTGTCACCTTCTTGCCGGAGATGTCGTACGACCGCGTTTCGCTCGCTTCCTTTGCCGAGGAAGCAAACTTCGACTTTGCGGCATTCAGGTGCCAGGTTCCGTTCCAAAGCGTGGCGTTCGGCTCCGCTGCGAACGCGCTTTGCGAAATGACCAGGGTCAAGCTTGCCAGCAAAGCCAGTTTCGATCGTCCGTTCATGGCCTCACTCCTTGTCAGGATCACCGGCCGCCGCCCCCGACTCGAAGCGGTGACGGCGCCGTATACGCTCGTCGATCGCCTCGCTCACCAGCCTGGTGCGTCGATCCACCGCATCGTTGCGCACTCGAATCGGTCAAGACTCTTGCCAACAGCCGCAAACAGTCCGACGCTGGTCGTTTCGAAGAGCGCGGCTGAGCGCCTTTGAGGAGCGACTCGCGCGCCCGGGAACGGACGAAGGGATAGTCGTATGCCTCATGCCAACGGAGCGATCGTCAACGGCACTCGAGTAATCGCGCTGGTCGGACCGGCCGGCGCGGGAAAGACCAGCCTTGCTGAAGCGATGCTCTTCGCCGCCGGCGCGTCCGATCGGCTGGGCTCCACGGCAAACGGTTCAAGCATCGGCGACAGCAGTCCGGAGGCTCGCCAACGCGGCGGGTCGACCGAGCTCAATCTCTACAATTTCAGATATCTCGACGATGAATTCGCGCTGATAGACGCACCGGGCTCGATTGGCTTCGCGGCCGACGGCACACGCGGGATAGCCGTTGCTGACATGGCGATCGTCGTAGTCGACCCTGACCCGGCTCGAGCGCCGCTTGCGGCCCCGGCCCTACGCACTCTCGACGAGCTTGGGATTCCCCACCTCATCTTCGTCAACCGCATCGATCAGGCACATGGACGCATCCGCGATCTCCTTTCCGCGCTGCAGCCCGTGAGCGTTTCGCCGTTGATCGCTCGCCAGTTGCCCATCCGGGAAGGGGAGAAGATCACTGGTTTCGTCGATCTCGCGCTTGAACGGGCCTACCATTACGTGCCGGGCAAGGAATCCGAGCGCATCGATATTCCGGAGGACCTTCAGCAGCGCGAAGCCGAGGCCCGTACCCAATTGCTGGAGCACCTCGCGGATCACGACGACGAGTTGCTCGAACAGCTTTTGATGGACCAGGCACCGACGCAGGATAAGGTCGTAGCCGACCTCGCCCGCGAAACCGGCGAGAGCCTCGCCGTACCGGTGCTCTTCGGTTCAGCTAGCAGCGCCTGGGGCGTGCGCCGATTGCTCAAGGCGCTGCGCCACGAAGCGCCGGATCCGAAAGCGACGGCCGATCGGCTGAATGTTTCGAACCCGGCCATCTATGTCTTCAAGGTCAGCAACGGCGGCTCCGTTGGGCGGCTCGCCCTCGCCCGCGCTCTCGGCGGAACGATCGCCGAAGGGTCTGATCTCAAGGCCCGGAGCGGTGAGACTGCGCGGCTTGGCGCACTCTTTAGAGTTCAGGGTGAAAGAACCCAAAAGGTGAACGAGGCGAAACCGGGAGACATTATCGGGATCGCTAAGGTCGACGGTGTGAAGGCAGGCGAATGGCTCGGCAAGGGCGCATTGCCGCCCCATCTCGAGGTCGAGTTTCCCGCCCGCAATTGCACGCTGGCAATCGAGCCGACCGACCGAAAGGATGACGTTAAGCTCTCAGGCGCACTTCAGAAGCTTCTCGAAGAGGATGGATCTTTGGTCCTCGAGCACGACGAAGCCATTCACGAAATGCGGCTTCGGGGCGTCAACGACGAGCATCTGAAGACGACACTCGCCAAGCTCAAACGCCGGTACGGCGTCGACGTGACATGTCACCAGCCAACGATCGGCTATCGCGAATCCGTCCGCAAGCCGGTCAGCCACGTTCGCGGCCGGCACAAGAAGCAGACCGGCGGACACGGTCAGTTCGGCGACGTGATCATCGATATCAATCCACTTCCCCGCGGTTCCGGCTTCAAGTTCGAAGAGAAGATCCATGGAGGTGCGATTCCGAAGCAATGGATACCGGCGGTTGAGGAAGGCGTGCGGGAAGCGTTGACCAAGGGGCCTCTTGGGTTCCAGGTGGTCGACGTTTCCGTCACCCTGGTGGATGGCAGCTATCACACGGTCGACAGTTCAGAGCTTGCGTTCCGCCTCGCCGGGCGCATCGCGATGCACGACGCGCTGGCCGCAGCACATCCGCACCTCCTCGAACCGATGCACAAGATGAGCGTGGTCTGCCCGTCGAGCGCGACGAGCCGAATCACGTCGGCGGTTGCAGGCCGCAGAGGTCAGATGCTCGGCATGGCGCCGCGCGACGGCTGGGCCGGATGGGATCGGATCGACGCTTTGATCCCGGAGGCTGAGCTATCCGGGCTGGAGGCGGAACTGCGTTCGCAGAGCCAGGGCCTTGCGACCTATGAAGCCGAGCTTGATCACCTTGCGGAGCTAAACGGGCCGCTTGCCGACAAGGTCATTCAGCAGACTGTGCCCGAACCCGCCTGACGTTCGGAATTTGCACAGCGACAGCCGAGGCGGGCTCGTCTAGGCGAGCCCGCGAATGAGGCATTGGTTCAAAGACACGCACTTCAGGTCGATGCTGAAGAACAGCGGGTATCTCGCTGCTTCCAAGATCGTCGCGGGCATTGCCGGAATTGCCACGCTCGCCCTCGCCGGGCGCGGCCTCGGCGTCCTGATGTTCGGAATGCTGATCCTTATCACCAGCTACGCCAAGGCTGTCAGCGGAATCAGCAAGTTCCAGACATGGCAACTCATCGTTCGTTACGGCGGTTACGCGCTGGCGGCCGGCAAGCACGAGGAATTCAAGGCGTCGACCGGCTTCGCGTTTGCGCTGGATGTCGTCAGCGGCGTCGGCGGCATGATCGTCGCCGTGATCATCCTGCCCTTCATGAGTGGATGGTTCGGCATCACGCCGCAATATCTCTGGCTGGCGATGCTTTACTGCACGCTGCTGCCGACCATGAGCGCCGCAACACCGGTGGGTGTGCTTCGCTCGCTGGACCGCTTCGATCTGCTCGGCTGGCAGGGAACGACCTACCCGATCGCACGAGCCATTCTGGTCGCCATTGCCTTCGCCGTGAACGCGCCCTTCGAAACCTATGTCGCCATCTGGTTCGTGACCGATCTCGGCGGCGACCTGCTGCTTTGGTTCTTTGCCTGGCGCGAGCTTCGGCGGAACGGTCTTTTGGAAGGTATCCGCCCAACACTTCGGCCGGCTTCTCTGCCGGGGGCCTGGCGTTTCGCCATCCACGTCAACCTGACATCGAGCCTCGAGACGGCGTGGGGGCCGATCGCGCGGCTGGTCGTGGGCGGCCTCCTCGGACCCGCCGCCGCAGCACTCTTCCGGGTTGCATCGACCCTCGCCGACAGCGCGCAGAAGCCAGCGGATTTCCTCTCAAAGGCTTTCTATCCTGAGATCGTTCGGATGGACGTGACCTCGAAGCACCCCTGGAAACTGATGCTCCGGAGTGGGGCACTGGCGGGGCTGGTGGCGCTGGCGGCCGTGCTCCTTCTGCTGGTCGGCGGGCGTCCCCTCGTCGGCTTGCTGTTCGGAAAGGATTTCCTCGGCGCCTATCCGATCCTCATGGTCATGATCCTTGCGCCGTTGATCGGCATCTTCAGCTTCCCGCTCCCGTCGATGCTTTACACGCTCGACCGACCGGATGCTCCGCTGAAGGCCCGGCTGATCGGCACCGTGATCTACTTTGTCTTTATCGCTCCACTCTGCTGGCGGTTCGGCGTAGTCGGTGCGGCGGGCGCTTACGTGCTCGCCTATGCGGCGATGGCGCTGACGTTGGTGCTCCAGCTTCGTGTCGAGTACCGGCGCGTGCGCTCTAGGCGCTCACCCCCAGGCCCTCGATAACGGCGACCGGCGCCCAGCCGCCAAGCTCATTTTCGGCAGCGAAAGTCTCCGGAAACGGCTCGCCGGCGTGAATGCCTCCGGTCACGAACACGGCATCGAAGCCCATCCGCGCGGCGCCGAGTATGTCAGTCTGCAAGCCGTCGCCGATCGCCAGCACCGCGTCCGCCGGAGGATTGCCCGCAATTGAAAGGGCATGGCGATAGATGGCGGGATAGGGCTTGCCGTAATATTCAACGCGACCGCCGAGCTCGACGTACCGATCTGCCAGCGCACCGGCGCAATACTCCACGACGCCGCCATGGATGACGACGCGATCCGGATTGAGGCAGTGCATTCGCACGCCTCGGTCAGCGAAGCCCTTCAGAACCGGGAGATATTCGTCGGGCGTGCCGCGAGGCGTCGGAAGGCCGGTGCATGCGAGATCGCAGGAATCGTCGTTTGGCGCGATGGCCACCCCGGCATCGAGGAGGATGCGGCGGTCCGCTTCGGTGCCGAGGAAGCCGACCGGTCGGCCGAAGCTTTTCAGAACATCGATTCCCGCTTGCCCGCCCGTCGAAATGCCCTCCCAAGCATCCCGCGGCAGGCCAATGCGGGCTAATTGCTCCTCGATCGCCTGTGAGGTGCGCGGGGCGTTGGTGATCAACACGACGGTACGACCCTCCTGCCGAAACTGACGCAACCGGTCCGCCGCGCCGGCGTACAATCGAAAGCCGTCGTGCACGACGCCCCAGATGTCGCAGAGGATCAGTCGATAGCGATCGGGCAACTCATCGAGAAACATAGCTGGCGACTATCTGCCCGTCGCTGCCCTGTGAACCCGAAGCGCTTGACGAATGCAGGGGCAACAGCTTGGGTCCGAGCCCGCGCTAAAGGGGAGAGAATGTGGCGAAAAAACTGACGCGTTTCATCCTGCTGGCGCTTGTGCTCGGCATCATAGCCGGATGGGCAATCAACGCGGCGATCGATGACGGGAGCCCGCAAAGCGCCGAGCAGCTGAAGCAAATCGCTGAGTATCTCAGCATCGTCACTGCACTCTTCCTGCGACTAATCAAAATGATCATCGCGCCGCTCGTCTTCTCCACGCTCGTTGCCGGCATAGCTCACATGGGGGACATCGCCGCGTTAGGGCGGGTCGGCCTTCGGTCAGTTACCTGGTTCATCCTGGCAAGCCTTGTCTCGCTCACGCTTGGGCTGATCCTGGTCAACCTACTTCAGCCAGGCATTGGTCTAAACCTCCCTCTCCCTCCCGCAACGGCCGCGAGCGGCGTCGAGACGGCGGCATTCAACCTCAAGGACTTCGTCACGCACCTTGTCCCGGCATCGATCTTCGAGGCGATGAGCACGAACGAAATCCTCCCCATCGTCATTTTCTCCATCTTCTTCGGGGTCGCTTTAACCGCCGTCGGAGAACCGGGACGACCAATCGTCCGCGGCGTGGAATCGCTCGTGAAGGTGATGCTCCAGGTCACCGATTACGTGATGCGTTTCGCGCCCTTCGCGGTCTTCACGGCTGTCACCAGTTCGATCGCGGAGAAGGGCCCGGAGATCCTGATCACGTTCGGCAAATTCGTGGGCAGCTTCTATTTGGGTCTCGCGCTCCTGTGGACGCTGCTGATCGCGGCGGCATTCGTCATCGTCGGACCCCGCGTCCGTCATCTCGTCCGCTATATCCGCGATCCGATCGTGCTCGCCTTCTCGACGGCGTCGAGCGAAGCCGCCTATCCGCGAACCCTGGAGGCACTCGACCGCTTCGGCGTTCCGCCGCGCATCGCCAGCTTCGTCCTGCCGCTCGGCTATTCGTTCAACCTCGACGGGTCGATGATGTACATGACCTTCGCGACCATTTTCATCGCGCAGGCTTACGGCATAGACCTCACCATCGGCCAGGAGGTCACAATGCTCCTGGTCCTGATGATCACGTCGAAGGGCATGGCGGGCGTCCCTCGCGCCAGCCTGGTCGTGATTGCGGCGACCATGGCGATGTTCAAGATCCCGGAGGCGGGGCTGCTGCTGATCCTCGCAGTCGACCATTTCCTGGACATGGGACGTTCGGCGACGAACGTGGTCGGCAACGCCGTGGCGTCAGCGGTCGTTGCCAAGTGGGAAGGCGATCTCGATCCCGAGGAGCCAGCCGACATCGAGCCGCCGCATGCGCCGTCGCATGTTGCGAAACCAGCGGACGATCACTTCTAGGCGAACGGCTGATCGATGCTCGGCGGCGGGTTCGTGAAGAATTTCGGCCCCGTCTCGGTCATGTGGAAGCAATCTTCCAGGCGCACCCCGAACTTGCCCGGAATGTAGATGCCCGGCTCGTTGGAGAAGCACATTCCAGGTGCGAGCGGCGTCATCTCGCCATGGACGAGGTTGACCGGCTCGTGCACCTCCATGCCGATGCCATGACCAGTACGGTGCGACGTGCCGGGTAGCTTGTAGCGAGGGCCGTATCCCCAGCTTTGATAAGTGCCGCGAACTGCATCATCGACACTGCCCGCAGGTGCTCCGACCTTCGCGGCCCCCATTGCGATTTGCTGGCCTCGATGAACCTGATCCCACACTTTGCGCTGCTCGGCCGTCGGATCGGCACCGAACACGAATGTACGAGTAATGTCCGCCTGATAGCCGTGGACTGAGCAGGTGCAATCCATCAGCACGATCTCGCCCTTACGGACGATGTGCGGCTTATGGCTGCCGTGCGGATAAGCGGACGCTTCGCCGATGAGGATGAGGCCCCCATCGTAATCCGCGCCTAGCGTTTTTTGTGCGGAACCGATCAGCGCATCGATCTGCTCGGGAGTCATGCCATCCCGCGTGCGCTCTCCCGCATATTTAAGAGACGCGGCCATGATGTCGGCCGCGGACTGCATGAGAGCGATCTCTGCCGGCGACTTGAGCATGCGCAACTGGCGAACGATGGGATTGCCGTTGACGACCGCGATGGAGGGCAGCTGCTGCTTCAGCCGGTCCTCGATGAAGAAGCGGTTGGTCTCCTCGAACGCGATCGGCTGATTCGCGACGCCTCGCTCCTTGAGAAAGTCAGCGACCAGCTTGAGTGGCTCCTCGTCCTCCTCCCATGTGCGAATTTCGGCCGGTACAAGAAGCATCTCCTCGATTGAGGGCTTCTCGAAAAAAGGCGTGACGACAATCGGATCGCCCGTTGCGGGAATGACGACCCCAGTCAGGCGTTCACTGCGCCACCACTGGATTCCGGTGAAATAATCGAGGCTTGGACCGGACTCGACCAGTACTGCCCCGAAACCACGTTGCTGCATCAACGAACGGGCCTTCGCGATCCGGGCCAGCCGTTCTTCACGTGATATTGGCGGTGGCAGTGGGATCTTGGGAAGCTCGGCCGGTGCCGCGGCGGCGAGCCTCGGAGAGATCAAGGCCGCCGCGGCTAGAGCGCTCGCGCTTTTCATCCAGCTGCGGCGGGAAACCGTCGGTCCAAGCATTTTTGCCCCCTGTCTTGGATGGGCAGTGTTGCATGCCGCAGCCAGTTCGGCCAGCAGGCACCTTATGCCGTTCAATCTGCAGCATCTGCCCGGCTCGGGGCCACGGCCCGGCCCGCGCGAAGTGATTGCACTGCTCGCGGGTCTGATGGCGCTGAACGCTTTCGCCATCGACGCAATGATTCCAGCGCTTCCGGACATCGGTCGGTCGCTACACGTCGCGCACGAGAATGACCGGCAGCTGGTTGTCGTCTCCTATTTCCTGGGCTTCGCCTCTACCCAGCTGTTATGGGGGCCGCTGGCCGACCGATTTGGCCGCAAGCCGATCCTTGCCGCGGGCGTCACTCTCTATGTCCTATTCGCTTTGCTGTGCGCGTTCGCGTGGAGCTTCCCACTCCTGATTGCAGGTCGCGTCGCAATGGGAGCGTCAGCGGCAGTTACACGCGTCCTCGTAATCGCGATGGTGCGCGATTTGTTTGAAGGCGAAGCCATGGCGCGGATCATGAGCCTGGTTTTCATGGTCTTCATGGTCGTGCCCGTCCTGGCGCCGAGTATCGGCCAACTCATTCTGGCCTTCGGGCCGTGGCGCGCAATCTTCATTCTGCTGGCTTGCTACGCAATGGTCATGCTGAGCTGGGCATGGCTTCGGCTACCCGAGACGCTTCATCCCGAATACCGCCGAAGTCTCGACGTGCGCGAAATCGGCAGTGCGATCGGCGCGACGGTGAAGGAACCTCTGTCCCGCGGCTACACGCTTGCGCTGACCGTCACCTTTGGAGCGCTCGTCGCCTACATCAGCTCGATTCAGCAGATCGTCTTCGAAGCGTTCGACAAGCCTGGGATGCTCGGCATCGTGTTCGGCGCGATCGCAGCGCCGATGGCGCTTGCTTCCTGGACGAATGCGCGCGTGGTGGGACGCTTCGGACTTCGGCGCGTCGGACATGGCGCCGCAGTTGCTTTTGTGCTGGTCACGCTAACCCATCTGGCAGTCGCGCTGGCCGGGGTTGAAAGCCTCGCGTCGTTCATTGTCCTTCAGGCAATGACGATGGTCTGCTTCTCCTTCGCCTCATCCAATCTGGGTACGCTTGCGATGGACCGTATGGCCGCGATCGCCGGAACGGCTTCTTCCGTCCAGGGTGTCATGGGCACGGTGGGCGCCGCGATCATCGGCTACGCCATCGGACAGCAATTCGACGGATCCGTGCTGCCATTCCTGTCAGGAATGGCCGCCTGCGCAGTGATCGGCTTGACGATCATTGTGTTGACCGAGCCCAAGCGACTGTTCGCAGGACCGATCATTGGGGGCGAGCAGATCGAGCCGCACGCCCCCGCCGAAGCCGAAGCCTAAGAGCTACTCCGCCGCAATCTCGTCGTCGGCGTCGGGACCAACCATCAAGGCCTCGCCGACTTCATCGGTCTTGCCGCGAATGGCGCGGTCAATCCGGTCAGCGACGTCTGGATTTTCCTTGAGATACACCTTCGCATTCTCGCGGCCCTGCCCGATGCGGATCGAGTCATAGCTGAACCAGGCACCCGACTTCTCAATCAACCCCGCCTTGACGCCGAGGTCGAGGATCTCGCCGACCTTCGAGACGCCCTCGCCGTACATGATGTCGAATTCGACCTGTTTGAACGGAGGGGCGACCTTGTTCTTTACGACCTTCACCCGGGTGGTGTTGCCGACGATGTCGTCACGATCCTTGATCTGGCCGGTGCGGCGAATGTCGAGACGCACGGAAGCGTAGAACTTCAGCGCATTGCCGCCGGTCGTCGTCTCCGGATTGCCATACATGACGCCGATCTTCATGCGCACCTGGTTGATGAAGATCACCAGGCAACGCGAGCGACTGATGGAGCCGGTCAGCTTGCGCAGCGCCTGGCTCATCAGGCGAGCCTGGAGACCGACGTGGCTGTCGCCCATCTCACCCTCAATCTCCGCCCTCGGGACAAGCGCGGCGACGGAGTCCACGACCAGGACGTCGATCGCATTCGAGCGGACGAGCGTGTCGACGATCTCCAGCGCCTGCTCACCCGTATCGGGCTGAGAGACGATCAATTCGTCGATGTCGACGCCAAGCTTCCTGGCATAGACGGGATCGAGCGCATGCTCAGCATCCACGAAAGCGGCCGTGCCGCCAATGCGTTGCGCCTCCGCAATCGCGTGCAGCGCCAGCGTAGTCTTGCCCGAGCTCTCCGGTCCGTAGATTTCAACGACGCGTCCACGCGGCAAACCACCGACGCCAAGCGCGATGTCCAATCCGAGGCTGCCGGTGGAGATCGTCTCGATCTCGATCTTCTCGCGGCTGCCGAGCTTCATCGCCGAGCCTTTACCGAAGGCACGGTCGATCTGTGCGAGAGCCGCTTCAAGCGCCTTCTGACGATCCATTCCTGCTGATTCCATTCCGCTTCCGATGACCTTGAGTTGCGCTGCCATGCTACTCATCCTCTCGTCAACGGGCGTCCGAGCCCCGCCCCAATATTCGTTGCGTACACGCTTTGTTCCACGTGAACAAGAGGAGAACATTTATTTATCCTGTAACGGCTTCCAGTGCGTCATCCATGGCCTCCTGAAACTCCGATCGAGCGTAAATATCATTGTGCCCGGTGCCCGCGATCGTTTGGTCGAAGGCGAGGTTGTGAACCGCCTGTCGCAAGGCAGCCGTTCGCGCCGGCGGAATGATCTCGTCCTGATCTGCGCCAATGATTGCGACGGGCAGTCTGGAACCCTGAAGAAACCCAGCAGCATCGATCTCATGTTGGAACAGCAAGCCCATCGGCAGCCATGGATAAGCGTCGCTTGCCACCTTCTTCAGGGAGTCGAAGGGCGTTACCAGGATGAGGCCATTCAAAGGACGCCGACTTGCAAGGCTCGCAGCAACTCCGCTCCCGATGCTGAATCCGACAGCGACGGTTCGGTTCGGGCTCACTCGCCTGACGGCGGCATCGAAGACCAGTGGGGCGTCGGCAATCAAGGCTTTGGCCGACGGCGAACCCGTCGACGGACGATATCCGCGGTAATGGAAGGCGACGATATCGGCCTGCGGATAGACCTCGTGCAGGTATGACGCGACGTCCTGCGCGTTCCAGGCGTTTCCACCGAAACCGAGGATCAGTGTCTTCTGCCCGCTTTCGGACTCCGCCGGCGAAAAGTGGATGCCGTGAAGTGTCTCCCCGTCCGGAGTCTCGAGCTGCAGGCGCTCAGCGCCAACGGGGAGTGGCCCGGCCACAGCCACAGCGTGCGTTGGGAAAATGATTTCGTCTTGTGACCAGTTCATTGTGAATATCAGTGCGGCTATGAGGAGTACGAACGCCAGTATCCAGCGCGCCACGCCGCTGTGCTCAGCCCTCGAGCGCCGCGTCCAAGGCAGGCATGACTCGATCAACCGTGTACGGCTTTTCGATCACGGGGACATTCGCGAACTCAGCTGGCGGCGGATCGACGTGGCCGCCAGTCGCTATGACGAACGGCACATTCTTCTCGCGAAGCTTGGTCGCGACGGGCCAAACGCTTTCGCCTTTGAGGTTCACATCGAGAATGGCGAGGTCGAACCCGCCCTTCTCCGCCTCCGCCAGAGCGTCGGACACGGACTCACAGGTCGCGCTCACGGAATGGCCGAGAGATTCGAGGAAGTCCTCGAGCATCATTGCGATCAGCGGCTCGTCCTCGACGACCAGGATGGATCTTTGCCCCATGGATCAATCGAATAGTCAAAACCCCAGGCGGCAGCAAAGCCCTATTTCATTATAGCCGCGTAAGGGCTTTGCGAGCAGCCTCGGCGAGCTCCTGGACCGAGAAGGGCTTCGGTAGGAATGCGACCTTGTCGATGTCGATGGATTTGCGGAGTTGCTCCTCCGCATAGCCAGACATGAAGAGGATCGGCAGATCCGGTCGGCTCTGCCGCGCCTCGCGCACCATTGTGGGTCCATCCATCTCAGGCATGACCACGTCGCTGATCAGAAGCGCGATTTCATCGCCACGGTCGAGTATCTCCAGCGCTTCGAAGCCGTTGTTCGCGGTGATGACGGTATAGCCGTGCCGGGTGAGAGCCCGCTCGGCGACGGTCCGCACCATCGGTTCGTCCTCGACTAGCAATACGGTTCCGCTGCCCCAAAGCTCGTTGTCGGTCTCCTTGCCGCGGCGGGTCGCCTTCGCCGGCTCCGCAACCGAATGAGCGGGCAGGTAAATGACGAAACGAGTCCCCTGCCCGACCTGTGAGTCCGCGAATATGAAGCCGCCAGACTGTTTGACGATTCCGTAGACGGTGGAGAGCCCCAGCCCCGTTCCCTTGCCCACTTCCTTCGTCGTGAAGAAGGGTTCGAAGACCTTGCCCAGCACATTCGGCGGGATCCCGGAGCCGGTGTCGCTTACCGACAGGGCGGTGTAGTCGGCAACCGGCAGAATTTCAGAACCGAGCTCCGCGACCTGGTCGGCGCGAACCGCATAGGTCTGGATCGTCAACGTGCCTCCACCGTTAGACGCCATGGCGTCACGCGCGTTCACGGCGAGGTTGATGATGACCTGCTCAAGCTGGCCCGGGTCGGCGCGGATGGCGCCGAGGTTGCGGCCGTGCTTAACGACCAGGACGACAGTCTCGCCAAGCAAGCGCTTCAGAAGGTGCGACACTTCCGAAACCACGTCGGGAAGCTGAAGGACCTGTGGCCGCAACGTTTGCTGACGCGAGAAGGCCAGAAGCTGACGGGTTAGGCCCGCTGCCCGGTTCGAGTTCGATTTGATCTGCTGAATGTCGTCGTAATCGCTGTCGCCGGGCGTGTGCCGCATCAGCATCAGGTCGCAATGGCCGATGATCGCGGTCAGGATATTGTTGAAATCGTGGGCAACGCCGCCGGCGAGCTGGCCCACGGCCTGCATCTTCGTTGCTTGCGCGATCTGCCGCTTGAGCTTCGCTTCCTCGCTATTGTCCTTCAGGAGCAGGAGTACGGCGGCGTCACCCAGCCCGCGAAGCCCGGCAATCGTCAAAGCGACGGGTTCCTTCGGCTCGCGCGTTAGGCGGACGGCAATGTCACCGGAGGTCGCAGGTCCTCGCGCATTTCGGCGAACGGCATCGGCAACCGCCGCTTTGTCTTCCTTGACGACGAGATCTCCAGGATAGACGGCTCGGGCCGTACCTTTCAGGCCGGCTGCCAGGCGGAAGGCCTCGTTCATCGTCAGAAACCGGCCGTCGCGGTCGACCAGCGCAAGACCGATGGGAAGCATGTCGAGCAGAGCTTGTAGGTTGGTGAGTGTGCTCGACGCTTCGGAACCGTCGAACAGCAGAAAAGTCCCAGGCCCGTTCGGCTTTGCCGGATGAACGGGAACGTGCACCGCACGCATGGCGATACCGGTCTCACCTTCCGCTGGAATCCTCAGCAGTCCGTCCTCGCCGGCCTCGACGAGCTCGGAGAAGCGAAGGTTCTCGTCCCCATGAGTTGACGGGATCGCCCTGTCAGCGAAGAGCTTATTCGCGGCAAGAAGCCGCCCTTCACCGTCGACCACGGCAGCGAGTACGTTCGCTCGAGTCAGCCGCTCTCCTGTTGGCCCTGAAATGCCTTGGATCGCCAAAGCCAGAGGATCGGCGGTCGGCGCATTTGGGAAGCGCCAAAGAAGCATGTCGCTCCGCAAGCCCGCACGCTGAACCTCGATGGAGGCACTGCCGGCCAAGGTTGCAACACCGGCCGCGCAACCGGCTCCATCGCGCCAGGCCATCGAGACCGCGGCCATGAGCGCCTGCGATGATTCGTCGTCCGCCGAAAGCTTCAGTGGAGGCACCGCTTCAAATCGCATGCGATAAGCTTCATTGGCAGCCAGCAGCGCACCCTCAGTCGACGTGATCGCGGCCGGCTCCTCGCAAAGGGCGAGCGCCGCGCCGACCAAGGCGTAATCGGCGCCTCCGATCGGTTCAGCCGCAGAAGAGACATTCGGCGCATTCCGAGTACCAATGCTGCCTGCAACGCCGCCCGCTACTGCCAGCAGGGCGAGAAAAAGTGCGGGGTATGGGCCGAAAAGCCACCAGACGGCGACCGCGCTGAAAAACGCGGCGCCACTCAGTGCCGGGAGCAGCCAGCGCTCGCCGTCTAAAGGACGGGATGCGATCGCCGGCAGCTCCTGGTGTAACATTCCTGCTCTTGGCCCCTACCAGATACGGACGCGGTCGGCCGGGGCGAGATACATCGCGTCACCCGGCTTTGCGCCGTACGCGTCGTACCATGCATCGAAGTTTCGCACGATCCAAACCCGCGCCTTCGACGGTGCATGTGGATCGGTCAGCAGCCGCGACCTGAGGTTCGCCTCGCGATAATTGCGCCGCCAGACCTGAGCCCAGCCGAGGTAGAAGCGTTGATCGCCGGTAAGCCCGTCGATGACCGGCGCCTCGTTGCCGCTCAGCGACGCTTTGTACGCGTCGTACGCCGTGAGCACTCCGGCGAGATCGCCGATGTTCTCGCCAAGCGTGAACTCGCCCTTCACATGCGCTCCGGGAAGCGGCTCATAGGCATCATATTGCTTCACAAGATTGCCGGACAACGCCTTGAAAGCGGCTACATCCTGCGGCGTCCACCAGTCAGACAGATTGCCCTTGGTATCATATTTGGAACCCTGGTCGTCGAAGTGGTGGCTCATCTCGTGTCCGATGACGGCGCCAATCCCGCCATAGTTGACGGCCGGGTCGGCGTTGGGATCGAAGAAAGGCGGCTGGAGGATGGCTGCCGGAAAGGTGATGGCGACCAGTCCGAAATTGGCCTGAGCGTTCACGGTCATCGGAGTGAGACCCCACTCCCACCGCTTGATCGGCTGGCCAAGCTTGTGGATGTTCCAGTCGTGAGACCATTGGTTAGCCCTCAGTGCATTGCCGAACAGGTCGTCTCGCGAAACCTGGAACGTATAATCGTGCCATTGATCCGGATAACCGATGCGCGGCGTGAAGGCGGCTAGCTTGGCCTTGGCCTTCACCTTTGTCTCGGGTTGCATCCAGTCGAGCTTGTCGATCCGACGGCCCATCGCGGCTACGACATTGCCGACAAGTTCCTGCATGGCAGCCTTGGATTCCGGCGGGAACCACTTGGCGACGTAGACCTTTGAGACCTCGTCGGTCAGGATGCCCTGAGTGAAATCTACGGCCCGCTTCCAGCGCGGCTGGTTCTCGGGAGTACCGTTGAGCTTCGTCCCGAAAAACGCGAAGCTCTCATCAGTGACGGCCTTAGGCAGGACGTCCGCATAAGCCTCCAGCGAACGCACGATCAGCTGATCCTTCAGGACTTGGACAGGCGTCCGAGCAGCGAGAGCAGCGATGCTCTTGAACGCGCTCGGCTGCGCGATCAGGAGTTCATTGATATTCGCACCGCGGCCCGTGAGATACGTGGCCCAATCGAAGCCAGGCGCAACCTTCTTCAGCTGAGCCACAGTCATCTTGTTGTACGTTTTTTCCGCGTCGCTGCTGTCTTCGCGGGTCCATGAAACCTTGGCGATGCCTGTCTCGAAATTGAGGATCGCCTTGGCCCGAGCCGCGGCATTTGCCTCGCCGGCAAGGGTCAGCATCTTCGTCAGATGGTCTAGATAAGCAGCCCGGAGCGAAACGAGGTTGGGCTCATTCAGCAAGTACATGTCGCGATCCGGCATACCAAGGCCGGACTGACCGAGCTGCGTGATGTAGGATTCGCTATCGCGATCGTCCTGCCCGACGCCTCCGCTAAACAATGTCTGGACGCCGTTGCGCGCCGCCTCTGCCGACAAGGCAGCATAGCCTTCGCGGCCCTTGAGAGCGCGAATTTCGTTCAGCCAGGGCGTGATCGGCGAAAGGCCCTTCGCTTCGACCGCCGCCTCATCAAGGAAGCTCGCATAAGCGGTGCCGATCTTGCTCGACGGGTCGTCCTTGGCCGCGTCGAGGATGTCGCGAACACGCTGCTGGCTGATGTCAGCCAGCACATGGAACGCGCCGTAGTTGGACTTATCGGCTGGGATTTCGGTGGTCTTCGACCAAGTGCCATTGGCGAACTGATAGAAGTCGTTGCCCGGTTGAACGGTGCGGTCCATGCCCGCTTGGTCGAAGCCGAATGTCCCGAGCGCCGCCTTGGGCGCCGGAGCGGGTGCTGGTGCGGGAATTTCGGCGGCCGCCGCAGGCGGCGGCGGAACTTCAGCCGTGTTGGTGGTGCAGCCGGCGAGCGCGGTGCCCGCGGCAAGGAGTACGATCAGGTTACGCATTTCCCTCCCCGATGAGACGTGTGGTCAGGCGCTATTGCGCTCTGCGGCGCGACGTTGATTCCACTTGTGACCCACCCACCAGCGCCATCCGACGAGCGACACCCAATATCCTGCGAACGCAAAGATTCCGCCGATCGCCGCAAGGCCCACGACCATCGCGGGCGCTGCGTCCGAGAACAGCCATGCGAGCCAGCGGCCGACGCTTGCGTGGGTCGTCGCGAGGATCTTGAAAGTGGTGAGGTCCGCGTGGAAACCGAGCCGGTTGCCCATCTTGAGCGCGGCGACGAGGAAGAACGGTGTGGTCGCAGGGTTCGACAGGAGGGTCATTGCGGCGGCAATCGCGACATTGCCCCGGAGGGCCATGCAGACGAGGGCCGCTCCGACGATTTGGAGACCGGGCACCATCAGAAAAATTCCGATGAAAAGACCGATAGCGACACCGCGAGGGACGGATCGGCGAGTGAACCGCCACAGTTCCGAGTGGCGGATCCGATGCCCGAAGGGCCTCAGCAACTTGCTGTTCTGCACCTCTTCACGGGACGGGGCGTGCCTAGCCATGAAGGCGCGAACGCTGGATGCAATACTATCCACGCGTTCTCAGCAGCCGCTGCTGCTCGCGCTTCCAGTCGCGCTCCTTCACCGTCTCCCGCTTGTCGTGCACTTTCTTACCCCGGGCGAGCGCAAGCTCGACCTTAGCCCTCCCACGAGAGTTGAAATATATTGATAAGGGCACAAGCGTCAGCCCCTGGCGGGCGACCGCCCCATACAGTTTCGAGATCTCGCGACCTTTGAGCAACAGCTTTCTGGGCCGCTTCGGCTCATGATTTTGACGATTGCCATGGCTGTATTCGGGAATGTGGCTGTTGATCAGCCATACTTCCTCGCCCTCGACTGTCGCATAGCTTTCGGCAATCGAGCCTTCGCCGTGGCGAAGCGATTTCACCTCGGTCCCGACAAGTGCGATGCCGGCCTCGACGCGTTCATCGACAAAATAATCGAAGCGCGCTCGCCGGTTCTCGGCGACGACCTTCTTCTTGTCGAAAGGGGGTGGAAGCGGTTTGGACACGGCGATCTATATAGGGACTAAATCAGTCCCGCATGCTCCAACGCTTTGTCCACGGCACGCTTTGAGGCGTCCGACGCTTCGATCAGCGGGAGGCGGAGGTCCGTCGGAAACCCCGGTCGAACGCGGCTCAGAGCGTATTTCGTAGGCGCCGGAGACGCGTCGGTGAACAAAGCCGCGTGCAAAGGATAAAGACGGTCCTGCAGTTTCAGGGCATCGTCCCACCGGCCCTCGCGCATCGCCTTCTGAAAATCCGAACAGAGCCTGGGCGCGACGTTTGCCGACACGGATATGCAGCCCACGCCGCCCATGGCGTTGAAACCGAGCGCCATGTCGTCGTTGCCGGACAGCTGGCAAAAGTCCTCCCCGCAGCTCAGCCGCTGAGCGCTGGCGCGAGCGAGATTTCCCGTCGCGTCCTTAACGCCAACAATCCTCGGGTGTTTCGCAACCTCGGCAAGGGTTTCGACGGATATGTCTGCGACTGTCCGCGACGGTACGTTGTAGACAATGATCGGAAGCGGCGATGCCTCTGCAATTGCACGGAAATGGGCAGCAAGCCCGGCCTGGCTCGGCTTGTTGTAATACGGCACAACCACCAAAGCGGCGTCAGCGCCTGCATCGGCTGCGGCGCGGACCAGCTCGATGGCGGCGGCGGTTGAGTAGCTTCCGCAACCGGCGATCACTGGCACACGTCCCTTCGCGACCTGGACCGTGGTCGCGATCACATTGCGATGCTCGTCGCTCGAAAGGGTCGCACTTTCGCCAGTCGTTCCGCACGGAACCAATGCGTTGCTTCCCTCCAAGATCTGCCAATCGATGAAATCCCTGAGTGAGTCTTCATCGACACAGTTGCCGGAAAAAGGTGTCACCAGTGCGGGTATCGACCCGTAAAACATGAACTTTTCGCCTTCACGTGGGACTCCGCGACGTGGATACTCGGGAGCGTTCAGGGACTGATAAGGAGGGCAGCCTGACAATGTCCAGCATGAGAGGTGTCGCTCTAATACTCTTGCTCGTCACGTCGACGGCTGGGTCAACGCAAACTTCATCGACTGCGACGGCGCAGACCGCGGCAGTTGCAGCCCCAACCTACGGCTACAGCGTCGGATATGCGCTGAACGACTGGCGCCGCCTTCGGCAGAGCAGCGGCTACACCTTCGCGGATTATGCGCGCTTCCTGAACGCGAATCCCGGCTGGCCCGAGGAATCGAAGCTTCGGGGCTGGGCCGAGAAGGCGATGCGGCCCGGCGAGAATTCCGGGGTCGTGCTGTCCTTCTTCTCGAATAAGCAGCCGACGACCGGCAATGGTTATGCACGCCTGACGGATGCGTTGAGCGCAACAGGCCGGAAAGCCGAAGCCATGGCGGCCGCCCGGGCTGCCTGGGCTTCGGCCGATCTTAGCGCCTACGATGAACAGAATATCCTCAGTCGCTACGGCCGCAGCTTCACGGTCCAGGATCACGACCGGCGAACGGACGCCCTGCTCTTTGCGAAGGACCCTACGGACGCCCAGCGCTTCCTGGCAATGACTTCTCCGGCCAGGCGCGCTGCCTTCACCGCTCGAGTCGCCCTGCAAAGCCGGTGGCCCGACGCAGAGGCGCGCTACCAGGCAGTCATCGGCCAGGTCACAACCGACGCTGGTCTAATGATGGACCGAGCGCGCTATCTCCGCGATGCGAATTGGGAGCAGGCTGCGCGCCAACTCTTCGCCCGCGATCACAATTTCACGTATCGGCCTGTGGACCCGGAGCGGTTCATGGACATGCAGATCCTGCTCGCCGACGGGGCTGCGCAGAGCGGCTACTGGTCGCTCGCGTACAATATCGCCCGGCAAACGGATGACGTCCTCACGCCAGGCCCAGAGATGTCGGACCAGCCGTATGAGATCCGCGATAATTACACGACGCTGATGTGGCTCGGCGGAACGGCCGCATGGAGCGGACTCAATAGGCCGAACGACGCAATAATCATGTTCGACCGCTATTCCCGCGGTGGGCGCTCCCTGCAGGTTCTTTCGAAGGGGCTGTACTGGGCCGGGAAGGCAGCGCTGTCCGCGCGTCGTTCGACGGACGCCGCGGCCTATTTCCAGCGGGCGGCAGCCTATCCCGAGCTATTCTACGGCCAGCTCGCGCTTGAGCAGCTGGGTCGCTCCGTTCCTGCCCCTGGTTCGTTGCCGACTTTTGCGGTCAGCTCCGCTCAGCGGAGTGAATTCGGGAACCGCCGGCTGGTCCAGGCGGTGCAAATCACGGGTGCTCAGGGTCGTCGCGATGAACAGACGCTCTTCGTTCGGGCGCTTGCCGAGTCCCTCAACAATGATTCTGAGCGCGTGCTCGCGACACAGTTCGGCCAGAAAATCGGGCGTCAGGACCTCGGCGTCTGGGTTGCGCGGATGGCGCGCGTGAAGGGCAGTGCCTTTTATGTCGAGACCGCGTACCCGCGCCTCCCGGTCGCCGTCGCAGGCGGCCGCATGTGGTCGCTCGCTCACGGCATTACGCGCCAGGAAAGCTCGTTCGATCGCGCTGCAGTCAGTCATGCCGGCGCACGCGGAATGATGCAGCTCATGCCCGGAACGGCGCGAGAGCAGGCCGGCAAGCTGGGCGTCGGCTATGACGGATATCGGTTGACGACGGACCCGGCCTACAACGTCATGCTCGGCACGGCCTACTTCCAGCGCATGCTCAACATCTGGGACGGCAACGCCCCGCTCGCGATCGCAAGCTACAATGCTGGCTCCGGCAATGTCGGCAAATGGGTCAGGCAGTACGGCGATCCCAGGGGCCGCAAGGACGTGCTGCAGTGGATCGAGCAGATTCCCTACAGCGAGACCAAGGCCTACGTGCAGCGGGTGATCGAAAACAGCGTCGTCTACGACCGCATGAACCCGAGCAACCCGACCCAGTCTGTGCATGTGTCGCGCTTTCTCGGGAAAGGCGTTCCGGGTTAGTTGGCCGGAATGAACGGCCAACCGCGCTTCATCACTGCCGAGGGTTTCGCGAAGCTACGCTCCGAATATGACGAGCTGTTCGCAGTCGAGCGCCCAAAGCTCGTTGAGACGATCGCCTGGGCTGCGGCGAACGGTGATCGATCCGAGAATGGCGACTACATCTACGGGCGCAAGAAGCTGCGCGAGATCGACCGCAGGCTTGGATTTCTCGCGAAGGCGATGAAGTCGGCGAAAATCGTTCAACCAGGAGCGCAAGGATCCCGCGACCAGGTGCGGTTCGGAGCGACGGTCGAGCTTGCCGACGAAGAGGATAATCGCCGGACCGTGACGATCCTCGGCGATGATGAAGCGGATGCCGCTGATGGCCGCATCAGCTGGAGCGCACCGCTATCCCGAGCATTAGTCGGCGCTCGTGTGGGCGATGAGCGGATCGTTCGCCTTCCCGCGGGTGAGAAGTGCTACGAAATAGTATCGATTCGTTACCCGGACGCCTGAGCAGCATCTGCGAAGCGCTCACGCAGCGCTTCCATCGACGTTTCATGAGTCAGGTCGAGGTGAAGCGGGGTCACTGAAACATAGCCGTCGGCGACCACCTCCAGATCGGTGACGTGGCCCGGCGTCTCGACGACTGGTGCGAGACCAAACCAGAAATAGGGGTAACCGCGCGGATCCTGGCGCTCGACAATGCGCAGGCGGCCGTAGTCACGAATACCTTGGCGACACACCCGAACCCCTTTCACCTGCTCGGGTGGAAGTGCGGGGAAGTTCACGTTGATTAACGTGCCGGGAGTCATTGCCAGCGACACGAGCGGCTCGAGCGCCCTCTCGGCCCAGGCCTCCGCGGCCGCATAGGGTACGGTGTCGCCCATCCCTTCGCGGGAATAGCTCTGGCTGAGAGCGATTGACGGAACTCCCGCAAGCGCCCCTTCCATCGCTGCTGAAACGGTGCCCGAGTAAGTAACGTCCTCGGCGAGGTTCGCGCCGCGATTGATGCCTGAAAGGATGAGGTCCGGCGTCGAATCCTTCATGATGTAAGCAAGCGCCATCATCACGGCGTCGGTGGGCGTTCCCTTGACGGAGAAGCGGCGATTGTCGTGTCTGCGAAGCCGTACCGGCTGAGTGAGAGTCAGCGAGTGGCCCGCACCCGATTGTTCGTCGGTCGGAGCCACCACCCAGACATCGTCCGAGAATCGGCGCGCGATGGTCTCAAGCAAGTCGAGTCCCCGAGCGTTGATGCCGTCATCGTTCGTGAGAAGAATTCGCATTCGACGGACCTATTTTACCCCGTCCGAACCCGCAACTGGCACCTGCTAATGCGCTAATTCGGCAACAGATTTCCCATTTCATTACGAATAATTCGACAGCGCTTGTTAAGGGTCTGCGCCGTATTTATAGGCCGCTGTTGGGGCAACCGGCTCCTTGGCAAGTAGGTCCAGGAAAAGCCGGAAGTACCGCCTCCGGCTGCGAGTGCGGCCTAGCCGCAGCAGGCGGTGGCACACGGGGGTGCCAGCGAGCATGGGGCGCTTGCTGGTCCGAGCTGGGAGGGTGAAAAATGGCGACTGCACTCGTCGACCTGTACGGCGGACAACCGCTACCATTCGACAGACTGATACTTCCGGAGGGCTACCGCCCTTCCGACGACGAAGAGTTCATGTGCGATGCGCATCGGGCTTATTTCCTGCGCAAGCTCAAGGGCTGGAAGGAAGACATCGTCGAAGAGTCGCGCGCGACAATGGCGCAGCTGCAAGTCGACTCGCTTCGCGAGCCGGACATTGCGGACCGCGCGTCGAGCGAGACCGACTGGGGAATTGAGCTTCGCACTCGCGATCGTCAGCGCAAGCTCATTGCCAAGATCGACTCGGCGATCCGCCGTCTCTACGAAGGCGAATACGGCTATTGCGAAGTGACCGGCGACGCGATCTCGCTGGCTCGTCTCGAGGCACGGCCGGTCGCAACAATGACCCTGGAGGCGCAGGAGCGCCACGAACGTGTCGAGAAAGTTTCCCGCGACGACTGACGCGGGATCCGTGGGCGGCCTAGCGGCCGCCCGCAAAAAAACCGGCCCTTAGTGAAAGTGGCCGGCCAGTTCGTCCTTAAGTCTCAGCTTTTCCTTCTTCAGCTCGTGGAGCTTGAGCATGTCGGGGAGCGGGCGGTGCTCTTCCTCATCGATTTGAGCAGAAAGAGCAGCGTGCTGAGATGCCAGCTCCTCGACATGTGCCTTGTCCATCGGTGCCATTCCTTTCCTTTGAATGCGACTGAACAGCGTCAGCAGTAAAACACTTTTCTGACCATTTGTCTCGCACGCTGAGCGTCCATTGGCCCGACGCGACCGGCGGCTCATCGCGGGTGACGATCCCGCTTCGCTGGGCTAGATTCGCCTATCATGGACGAAGCGATCCGGTCACAGCTCGAGGCGATGAAAGCCGAACATCGTCGACTGGACGATGAGATCGCTGCGCTCTCAGCGGAAGGCGTGTTCGACCAGCTGGAGCTTGCCCGACTGAAACGTCGCAAGTTGCTGCTGAAGGACCAGATACAGGTCGTCATCAACCGCAACACGCCTGACATCATAGCCTGAGAAGAAGTCTCGCATTGGGACCGCGAAATGGCCCCTAACTCATTGTCGGCAATCGTGCTTTGAATTAGCGTCCGGCGCGTGAAACTCAGTTTACTCAGCGCCGCGATCAAGGAGGCCCCGAGCCTTATCCGGTCGGCCAAGCTCGCCGCTATCTCGCAAGTGAAGGCTCCGTCGGCAAAATGCCCGATCTGTGGCTTTTTCGGTAAATTCCGCGGCTTCGGCGACCCTGTCCGTACGGCGGCGCAATGCCCAAGATGCTGGTCACTCGAACGGCATCGGTTATTCGCGCTCGCGGTCGAGAGGTCCGTGATCACGTTTGCGGACAAGGATGTCCTCAGCTTTGCTGCCGAGGCCGCGATCGGAAACCTGGTGAAGGGGGCGCGCAGCTACAAAACCTCCAATTATCCGCATGCGAACGGGGCCGATTTCGCTCTCAATATGGAAGCGATCGACTTGCCCGATGAGAGCTGCGACATGGTCATCTGCTCGCATATCCTTGAGCACGTCGACGACCGGAAATCGCTCGCTGAACTATTCCGGATCCTGCGCCCTGGCGGCCAACTGATCTTCATGATCCCGGTGATCGAAGGATGGGCCGAAACCTATGAGGACAGCTCGATCCGGACTGACCGAGAGCGGCACGTGCATTTCGGCCAGTTCGACCACGTACGTTATTACGGAGCCGATGTGCGGGAGCGCGTGACTGCGGCAGGCTTTCAGCTTTCCGAATTCACTTCCGACCCCGTCGACTCAATCCATTACGGGCTGCTTCGAGGCGAAAAGGTATTCATCGGCCTGAAGCAGCAAGATCCGTCTTGAGAGTCAGAGCTTTTCTGTCCCGCTGTGAGACTGATTGCATCGAGATTCGGCAACACGGGTCTTCTCCGGCGTTTCCTCATTGGTCCAGGAATGGCAGTGAATGATCATGGACGATTCGAACGCGTCGGAAGTCAGGATCACGCCGAGGCTAGTCGACAGCCTTTATACGGAGGCGATGCTGCTCGCTGACGAGGCCCGCTCCTATTTCGACGATGCAGGGCGCGATGACCGCATCGCTCTTGAGCCATTCGTTCGGGTGAGTTTCGCCTGCGAATCCTTGAAGGTTACGACGCGGATCATGCATATCGTCGCCTGGCTTCTCACCCAGCGTGCAGTCGAAACGGGCGAAATCCCGTCCCGCGAAGGTCGTCGACCGGAACGTCGTCTCGGCCACGCGGCGGAAAGCGATCCCGAGATCCTCGCCAAGATGCCCGCCGAGGCCAAACGACTGATCGAAGCCAGCAGCGATCTTTACGCGCGGATAAAACGGATCGACGAGGGCGTCGTTGCGGACGAACCGCCTGCAAGCCCCGCGCGCGCACTCATGGGCCGTCTAGAACGCGGGCTCGGTGGGAATCTGGCCTGACCGGCGCTAATGCTGCCGGGGATGCGCAGCTTCACCTTCCATCCTGGACCGCGGCTGATTGCCGGCGCTGGCAAGTCGAAGGAACTCGCTGAGCTTCTTCCGCTGGGTCCGGTGCTGTTCGTCACCGACGAGCAATTGGTCGGACTGGGCCTGACCGACTTCCCAAGAACGACGCTCGAGGAATCGGGGCGGACTGTGACCCTGTTCGACCGAGTCGAGGCCGATCCCTCGCGAGCGACGCTTGAGGAGGCAGTCGAAGCTGGTCGGTCGGCAGGCGTCCGCTCGATAGTCGGGTTCGGCGGCGGGAGCCCCATGGATGTGGCAAAGCTCGCCGCTTATTTGCTCGGCTCCGGCGACAATCTGGACACCGTCTGGGGCGTCGACATTGCCAAGGGAACGCGGCTGCCTTTGGTTTTGATACCCACGACCGCCGGGACCGGTTCGGAAGCAACGCCGATCTCGGTGATTACGTGCGAAGGCGGCGTGAAGCTGGCGGTGAATTCGCGTCCGCTCACTGCCGATTGCGCAGTGCTCGATCCCGAACTGACGGTTGGACTTCCGCGTGAAGTGACTGCCGCGACAGGCATCGACGCCATCGTCCACGCGGTCGAGGCCTATACTTCGGCACGGTTGAAGAACCCGATCTCCGACGCTCTTGCTCGCGAAGCGCTCCGGCTGCTTACCGCGAACCTTCTTACGGCGTGCGAAGAGCCGGCAAGCATTGCCGCAAGAGAGGCGATGCTGCTCGGCGCCCATCTTGCCGGGCTCGCTTTCTCCAACGCGCCGGTCGCGGGGGTCCATGCCCTCGCTTACCCGCTTGGCGGCCTTCACCATTTGCCGCACGGCGTCAGCAATGCTTTGATGTTGCGGCACGTCCTCCAACACAATGCGGAAGCAGCGCGCGATCATTATGCTGAGCTTGCGCAGATCGTCGTTCCGGAATGCGAGGCCGAAGGCAGTCAGTCGCGTGTTGCCCTGCTCATTGATCGTCTTGATCAACTCGTTCGCGACAGCGGCATCGCGCCGCGCCTTCGCGACTACGGAATCGACATTGCTGAGGCGCCGACGCTCGCCCGCGAGGCGATGAAGCAGACGCGTCTTCTGGTGAACAACCCGTGCGAAATCAGCGAGGCGGACGCACGACGGCTGTACGAGGCCGCCTGGTGAGCCGACCGCCGGCGGCCAGTCGCGCCGAGTTCAAGGTCTGGCGGAAAGTTACGACCCGCTGGGCCGACAATGACGCCTACGGGCATTTGAACAACACCGTCTACTACGAGTGGTTCGACAGCGCAGTGAACGCCTGGATGGTCGACCATGACATGCTCGACATCACCAAAGGTGATCCAATCGCCTTGGTTGTCGAAACCCGGTGCACTTATGCCGCTCCCCTCGCCTTTCCGGAAGACATCGATGTCGGGATGGCCGTCGCGCATCTGGGGCGTTCAAGCATCCGCTATCGCATCGGAATCTTCGCGGCCGGGGGCGATAGCGCTGCCGCGGAAGGTGAGTTCGTTCACGTGGTCGTAGACAGAGGCACTCGGCGTCCGGTCGAGATTCCCACAGCGTGGCGAGAAAAGCTCGAAGCAATCAGCTAGCGCAGAGCTTCGCCTTCGCCGCTCGATACTCCTCGAACAGTTTCGCAACTAGCTCCGCCGCCGGCATCACATTGTCGACCGCTCCAACACCCTGACCCGATCCCCAGATGTCTCGCCAGGCCTTGGCGCCGGTCGCGGACTGGAAGTTCATCGCTTCGGCACCCGGCTGCGGGAGATTGTCGGGGTCGAGCCCGGCAGCGACGATCGAAGAGCGCAGATAATTGCCATGAATGCCGGTGAAGAGGTTCGAATAGACGATGTCGGCGGCGCTGCTCGTTACGATTGCCTGCTTGTACTCGTCGCTGGCCCGCGCCTCATGCGTCGCAATAAAGGCCGAACCGACATAAGCGAGGTCCGCACCCATCGCTTGTGCCGCCAGCACAGCCTCG
>Ga0070671_100000448_pt1 | contig 28647 bp, 25 predicted proteins | sample KBSS73metaG_FD_65341 | JGI IMG/M metagenome (GOLD analysis project Ga0070671, IMG submission 65341) | Switchgrass rhizosphere microbial communities from Kellogg Biological Station, Michigan, USA - KBS S7-3 metaG | ecosystem: Host-associated > Plants > Roots > Rhizosphere > Soil ...
GGCAAGCTGCCGACGTCGATGTGGATCGAGGTCGTCACCACCGCACACGAAGTCGGGCTGCGATCGAGTTCGACGATGATGTACGGCCACGTCGATGCGCCCCATCACTGGGTCGGACACCTCAACGTGTTGCGCCGCATCCAGGATCAGACCGGCGGCTTCACCGAGTTCGTGCCGTTACCGTTCGTGCATCAGAGCAGCCCGCTGTATCTGGCCGGCGGCGCGCGCCCGGGGCCCACGCACCGCGACAACCGGGCGGTGCATGCGCTGGCGCGAATCATGTTGCACGGCAGGATTTCCAACATCCAGACCAGCTGGGTGAAACTCGGCGTTGAGCGCACACAGGTGATGCTGAACGGCGGCGCCAACGATCTGGGCGGCACACTGATGGAAGAGACCATCTCGCGGATGGCCGGTTCGGAGTTCGGCTCGGCCAAAAGTGTCGAAGAACTGGTCGCGATCGCCGCGGGCATCGGCAGACCGGCCCGCCAACGGTCAACGACATATGACTAGCTGCGGGGCGGACGGTGGCCGGTTACTGGTGAAGGTCGTGGGGCATCCTCAAGTGCCACTTGGGTATTGCTCGGATTGGGGCTGGCGACGTTGACCGACGTGACGTGTCGGATTTAGTCTCGTCTTAATCCACATTAAGCCCGAGCAGGAGAGCAGGATGGCCAAGCGCATCACGATGGTCGCCGAGATCGTTGAAGACAACTGCACAGGCTGCAACAAGTGCGTGTTGACGTGCCCGACGGTGGCGATCTCAATGCGCCCCAGACGCCCTGACGAACCGGGGCCCGGCCGCAATATCGCGGTTGTCGCTGGCGACGTCTGCTACAACGCGCAGAACTGTATGGAACTGTGCCCGGACGACGCAATCATCATGCGCCGCCTCGATGAGCCTTTCGAAGTCGGCACAGCCCCGCCGACTGCGTCGGCGGAGGAAATCGGCCAACTATGCATGCAGGTGGGGATGCTGCCCGACATGCTCGTGTGCATCTGCACCAACACCACCGCCGGCGAGTTGGCCGGCGCGGTGCTCGACGGCGCCCATACCCCAGAAGATGTCGCAATCAAAACCGGCGCACGAACGGGCTGCGCCGAGATCTGTCTAGACCCGATTCTGCGGATGCTGGCCGTGACGGGCCACGGCGATGCGCCGCGCAATCCGCGAAATGGCTATCAGTGGTACGGAATACCAGGCAGGCTCATGGATTTCGTCGGACCCGACGGCCGAGTGGACGCGGACCTGGCGGAGGCCTACCCCCGTCTGCCCCTGCAAAAGGACGTGAACGCGATGATGTTCAACATGGATGAGGCCTGACATGTCCTTCGCGCTGCCTGCACCCGACCTCATGCCTACGTGGAATCGTCGGACGCCCGCCGATGTCCTTACCACCCGCGCCGCCGACCTGGACGGAATCATTACGCTCCCGGTTCGCGAGCTCACGCCGTGGCTGCCCAAGCCGATCTGGGCGCCTTACGACGAACTCGGTCCAACGGACGTCGATGAGGTGCGTGAGCGAACCCGTACCCGGGTGAAAGCCCTTGACTGGCAGAAGATCTCCAAGGGAGACCGGGTCAACCTATTGGCGAATCCGCACGGCTTCGCCCTGTCGGGCATGGCCTACGTCGCGATGCTGGAAGAGATCCAGCGTCACGTGCAGACGACCACCGGCGCGAAGGTTCGGCTGCGCATCGCCGAATCCATGGGCCATATCGAAAACCCGGACTGGATGACGATTTTCGATCTGGAACGCCGCTTCGGCGACGCGAAAGAATGCCCCCAGATCGGGCAGGGGGTCGAGATCGACACCCGCGTCGGCAAGATGTTCCTGACTCGGCAGCTCTTCAACACCGATCACTTCATCCACACACACGTCACCGAGATGCGCGAAGGCTATCTGCATCGCATGTCCGACCGGCTCTTCAAGCCGTTCGGGATGGCCTACACGCGACTTGAGACCCGTTCGGCGTACCACTTCGGCTACGGGCCGCGCACGGGGCAGCTGGTCGCAAGGGCGGTATTCGACAGTGACTTCGTCCAAAAGCGTTATGTGTCAACAGTCGTCTTGAACACCAGCCCGGAAGGCGTTATCGACGTCGACGCCGATGACGACCTCGGCGCGCTCGACCGCCGCGTAGCCACCGACATCTTTCGCAATTACGCCGTGCTGATCCGGCTGATGAGTGAGGTCAAAGATGTCACCGTGGTGTTCGACGGCCACGGCAACACCATCTATTCCTATGCCGGCGGAATCCCGTTCGACGTCCTGTATTACTCCAACGCCGACTGGCTCGACCTGGACAACCCGGCCTTGTACGCGGCGCTGCTGCCCGACTCGATGCGCGGCCTGGTCGGACAGTTCATGATGGGGGAGAACGCCAACATCAAGGCATACGTCATCAACTACATGGCTGGCGGCGTGCCCTACATGTACCTCATCAAAGGCGTACCCACCTTTGTCGCCAGTGCGCAAGTGATGGACTGGCTGCAGCAGGATCCGTCGGGATGCTGGATCGCCGACTTCGCCCAAGTGACGGATGGTCTGGCCGACGCGATGCGGACAGCCACCACGCTCGCCAACTCCGATAATGTGCTCGTCTACGACGGGCTGCCCGGGGCCATGCACGTGTCGGAATCGCTTGCACAACAGCTTCGTGACGCTGCGCCACGTGTAATCGAGGATGTCGAGAACGTCCGACTGCCGAAGTGGTTGGCTCAGCGCGACCTTCCGGCCGTGTCCTTGAGCTGAGTACGACATGCCCGAAGTGGAACTGCTCGACAAGACCGAGATCTGGGTTCGTGGTGTCACGTTGCAGGGTGCCGATCTCGGGGTGCTGGCACAGGCCGCGGCATCGGCGTTGAGCCTCGATCCGCGCTCGGTGTTCGTCACCGATGCGCGCGATGGGCACCTCGTGTTCGATGTGTTGAGACCGCGCGTGGAACTCGCCAACGTCGTCGGACGGCAGGCAGAGTTACTCGGTGGTCTGGGGCGAGTCGCCGGCGTCACGGTGGCCGCCGGTGCCTCGGTGCACTCCAACGGGGTGCTGGGCGTGATCGGCACACCTGAGGCCGAAGTCGATCAAACACTCAGGCGCGCAACGGAAATAGATGCCAGCCTGCGAACTTATGTCTCTTCCCGGGTAGCCGTCGTATCGACCGGACCCGAGGTGGTAGCGGGCAGCATCGAGGACACCAACGTCGCGGCCATCGCCGATAGCATGGGCCGGGCGGGATTCGAGGTGACCGCCGCCGGTGCCGTGCTCGATGACGAGGTCGCCATCGTGGGCCGGGTGCTGCGACTCGCTTCCGAGGGATTCGGTGTCGTCATCACCACTGGTGGCGTGGGCGCCGAAGACAAGGATCGCACGATCGAGGCGTTGCAGCGTTGCGACCCTGACCTTGCCACAGGTGTCCTGGCGACCTACTCCGTCGGGCACGGACGGCACGTCAAACCGCACGTACGTGTCGGGGTCGGGCTGGTGCATTGGACGCGACTGATCGCATTGCCCGGACCCACGCGGGAGGTCCAAGCGGCCCTTCCGGTCGTTGTCGATGGCCTACAAAGCGGCTGGACCAGTAGGCGTTTCGTGGAGGATCTAGCCGCGGTGCTTCGCGGGTGCATGCGTCGTCCAGAGGATCACTCGGAGGGACATCGGTCCCGGTTTTAACTGGATAGTCTAGCGAAACCAATAGTCGAACCCGGCCTTTCCTATCCCCGGATCCCGGCGGCCTTAATCGTGGCACCGGCATCCACGGGCAGCTGAAGTCCCGTGATATACCGGGATTCATCGGACGCGAGGTACACCACCGCGTACGAGATGTCGGCGGGCTCGACCCACGGTACTGGCATGGCCTGAAAGGACCGGAAGCCTTCCTCGGCCTCCGCGACCGTTGGATTGGCGAGATCCGGCCGGAACGTCTTGTACATCGGCTCGCTCTGCAGCATGTCGGTGTTGCAGTTCGTCGGGTGAACGGCGTTGACCCGGATCGACTTCGGGGCCAACTTCACCGCGAGCGTGGTGCTGTACTCGACGATCACCCGCTTGGCCAGGTTGTACCCGGCGCCGCCGAGGCCCTGCGGCCCCGACCCCGACGACGCACTCGACAGAAGCCCGGCTACCGAGCCGGTCATGATGATCGACGCGCCCTCGCCGAGACGGGGCAACGCTACGTGCACCGCGTTGATGACACCGACCAGATCGACGTCCACGGCATCGATGAATGCCTCGACCGGTAGACCTTCACCCAGCGGACAAATTCCCGCATTCGCCACGACGACGTCGAGCTTGCCCAGTTCGGTGATACCGCGGTCGAGTGCCTCGGCGAGCGCCTGGCGATCACGTACGTCGGCCTGGATGGGCACGATCCGCCGTCCGGTCTTCTCGACCAGCCGAACCGTCTCGTCTAGGTCTTCCGGACGGGCAAGCGGATACTCGTTGCTGGTGATGTCCTCGCAGATGTCCACCGCGATGATGTCGGCGCCCTCCTCTGCGAGGTGGACCGCATGGCTGCGGCCCTGTCCGCGGGCAGCACCTGTGATGAATGCGACCTTGTCTTCAACTCGACCCATCTTTTCCTCCTCGGTGAGTCGCTTAATCGTGGCTGACGGTGTGCTGCAGTCGCACTGCGATCAACATGGTGATGAGCGGATGTGGCGAGACGACGTCGGTCAGCCCGGCGTCGAGTGCCGCTCGAACACCGGCCTCGGTGTTGTCTTCGAGCTCCGGATGGTCGCCGGAAACGTGGGCGCGCAACGGGCTGTGTTGGCGGGCCAGCTCGCTAAGGCGCCCAAGGTCCGGCGAGTCGTTCTCCGACCAGGACGTCAACTGCAGAATGCCTTCGCGGACTTCGCCTTCTGTGCCATCGATGGTGATCTGCTTGCCTGCCAAGGATTCTGAGAGGCCGGCACCACATCCCACCACGGCAGGACGGTGTAATTCACGGGAGACAACAGCAGCGTGACTGGTGGCCCCGCCGATTTCGGTCACAATGCCGTGGGCCGCCATCATGCCCTGGATGTCGTCGGGGCTCGTGCTGGGCCGCACCAATATGACGTCTTGACCGTCTTCGGCCGCATCGATGGCTTCATCGACGTCGCTGTACGCAGTTCCCGACACCACACCGGGGCAGGCAGGCAAACCCTTGGCCAGCAGAGGGGCGGCGAGGCGGGTCTCGGGCTGCAGCGACGGCTGGAGCAGCGTCTCGACCTGCGCCGGAGTGACGCGGCGAAGTGTCTCGACGTCGTCGATGAGGCCTTCATCATGCAACGAGAGGGCCAACCTCACCGCGGCCTGCGCCGACCGCTTGGCAACACGGGTCTGCAACAGCCAGAGCTTCCCCTGCTCGACGGTGAATTCGATGTCCTGAATGTCCTTGGCGAGGTGTTCCAGTTTGGCGGCTGCGGTCATCAGTTCGTCGTAGACGGCCGGCTGTTCGTCATGCAGCGCGGAAATCGGTTCGACATCGAAGGTCCCCGAGACGACGTCCTCACCCTGACCACGGGGCAGCCACTCTCCGAACGGCTCCGCGGCACCGGTCATGGGGTTTCGCGAAAAAAGCACGCCGGTGCCGGACTTCGAGTCCATGTTGCCGAACACCATGGCTTGCACGACGACCGCCGTGCCGCTGATCTCGCTGAGGCTGTGGTGCTTTCGGTAGGCGATGGCGCGAGGCGAGTTCCACGAGGAGAACACCGCTCCGATGGCGCCCCTGAGTTGCAGATACGGATCATCGGGCACCTTGCTGCGCTCGTCGCCGAGCACGATGCGGCGATACATCTCGCAGAAGCGCCGGCGCGAATCGCTCGCGAATTCCGGGGTGTGCAGCTTGGCCAACGCGGCTTCGACGGCATCGTCGATGCCCAAGTCGAGCACCGTATCCAACATGCCGGGCATCGACAGAGCGGCACCACTACGAACGCTGACCAGCAGTGGTCGTGGCCCCGTCCCGAAAGTCCGCGATGTTTCGGATTCCAGCCACCGCAGCTTCTCGCGCACCGGCTCGCGGATGGCGAGGTGTGTTGCTTCAGGGTTTTGGAAGTATCGAGCGCACACCTCGGTGGTGATGCAGAACGCCGGGGGCACGGGGAGCCCCTCCCGGCGCATGGCGTTGATGCCGTAGCCCTTGTTGCCCAACACATTACGCGGCAGCGACGACGTGCCGTCCAGCAGCACCACGGGTTCGTGCTCGAACCGTATTTCATTGTGGGACGAGGAATCAGACACTCCTGCACCCCCCTTTCGGTCGATGACCACGTGGTCGCTCATCGCTTTAGCACCTCGATGTCGGAGTCCTCGATGTCCCAGGTGTCCGGTGTGACACCTTCATCGCGCAGCTGATGCTTCAACACCTTCCCCATCGCATTGCGGGGGAGTTCGGCGCGGAACTCGATGTAGCGTGGAATCGCGAAGTACGGCAACTTGTCCAGACACCACCGACATAGTTGCTCCTCGCTGAGGTCGGCGCCATCGCGGCGGACGGCGGTCACCTTGACGTCGTCCTCGGTCACCTTGGAGGGCACCGCATGCACGGCGACGTCGGCGATATCGGGATGAATCCGGAACGTGCGTTCGAGCTCATAGCTGGAGATGTTCTCACCGCGGCGCCGGAGGTAGTCCTTCTTGCGATCCACGAACCAGAACCACCCGTCGGCGTCGAAGCGGCCGACGTCACCGGTGTGAAACCACAGATTACGCATGACCGCCATGGTTTCCGCGGGGCGTCGCCAGTAGCCCTCAAACATGACGTGTGGCTTGCGGGGGCGGACGACGATTTCGCCGGACTGGCCCTCGGGTACTTCGTTGTCTTCGTCGTCGACGAGCCGAACATCGAAGTCGTCGTTGCGGCGCCCGGACGCGCCAAGGGGTGCGGCGAGGCCACTCGGGTTACTCGTGATGAACGACGCTTCGGTGAGTCCGAAAACCGAATTACCTGCGCTGCGTACACCGAAGCGTTGCTTCCACGTCTCGATCAGCTCAGGTGTCCACGGCGCACCACCAACATGCTCGATCTGCCCGTAGCAGTCGGCCATCTCGGGAGTATCAGGCATGTTGGCGATCAAGGTGATCATGACACCGAGGATGGAAACCTGTTGTGCCCCAGACCGTTTGATCTCGGGCCAGAAGCGCGACAGCGAGAAGCGTTCGGCGACCGCAACCGTAGTCTGATTCATCGCGGTGGCCAGCACCGAGGTGCCCGCGGCATTGAGGTGGAACAGCGGCAAGGGCGTCCACAGCGTGTAGGCGGGGTTGCGCATGACCGCGGTGTTCCTCGCGACATTGCAGACATAGTTGTGGCTGATCATGCAGCCTTTGGAGGGGCCCGTCGTGCCGGACGTGTAAATCAGCATCGCCAGATCCCTCGACGCCACCGCCGCTGGCTCCACGAGCCCGGTATCCGGGGTGACCGCTTCGATCGTCGTTGTGGTCACCTTCGACTGCTGTGGAGCCGTACCGCGCACCACCAGATACTGGAGATCGGGGAGGTCTTCGGCGATGTCGAGGACGCGTTGAGAATAATCCTGTTCCGCGACCACCACCGCCGTCGCCGCATCGCTGATCTGATGGCGCAGGTACTCGCCCTTCAGCGCGGTGTTCACCGGAACCCAGATCGCACCAAGGAAGTTGGCCGCGAACCAGGTCACGACGGCGTCGACGTTGTTGTCGAGGATGCAGACCACGGTCTGGCCGGCACTCACCCCGAGTTGGGCCAGTCCGGCGGCGCGGCGCTGCGCCAGCTGCCACACCGCGCGGTACGTGTATTGCGTCCCGGCGAAGTCCAGGAACACCTTGTCCGGCGACTGTTCAACGGCGCGTGACAGCACTGCGGTGACGGTGTCCGCCTGCCCGGCTGTCCACACGGGTGGCGGTACATCTGATTGCGCGCGGGCGCCGGCGGGCGGATGCGCAGCGATCGTCATTGGTCGGCTTGTCCTTTCGGTGCGTTGCGGTGCCTGCGGGCCGGCCTAGGTCGCAAAGGCTCGGCGATCAGGGGAACTGTTCGTCGATCGGCACGAAATCGGGCATTGTCAGGCCGCGACGCAGCCAGTTCCCACCGTCCAGCACCAAGGTGTGGCCGGTGAGATAAACCGCGAACGGTGAACACAGATACGTTGCTGCCCAGCCGAGTTCATGCGGCTGCCCGACACGGCCGGCAGGAATTCGCCGGGCGTCGACGTCCGGGTTCTGGCGGCGGCGGAGAACTTCCGGCAGGTCGTCGTGTGGAAACAGGCCGGGCGCGAGGCAGTTGACCCGGATGCCCTTTGGCGCCCACTCGACGGCGAGGGACTGGGTCAGGTTCGTGACGCCGGCCTTCGCCGCCGCGGAGTGTGCGGTGCCGGGGCCGCCGGTCCATGAGTAGGTGGCGCCGATATTGAGAATCGCCCCGGGTGCGTCCCGCTCGAACGCCCGACGCGCGAATTCCGTACTACAGAGGAACGTTCCGTTCAACACGATGTCGACGACGCTGCGCCAGGCGTTGGCCGACAGCTTGATCGCTTGGGAGGGGAAATTCCCCGCAGCGTTGTTCACCAGAACGTCGGCCGGTCCCAATTCCCGCTCGATCTGGTCGAATGTCGCAGCGACGGCCTCTTCATCACGAACATCAAGCTCGACGCCGATTGCCTTGGCTCCCAGGGCCTTCAGCGCGAGGACCCCACTTTCGCGGTGTTCGGATTTGCGGCTGGCGATTGCGACGGCCGCTCCGAGCCGGGCGAATTCGGTGGCCATCGCCTTCCCGAGACCGGTACCTCCGCCGGTTACTACGACGACTTGGCCGGCGTAAGTGTCAGGCGGCAACATGGAGGTGCCGAGCGGCGGCGGCGCTGGCAGCGGCATGTCAGAGCCCCCCCTCGTCAGTCCCGTCGCCGGTAGCCGCCACCTGGCTGCGACGCAGGGCGTCCTGCTTGATGTCGAGGTACTCCTTTGAGCTGAACAACGCCGTTTGGGCGAGCAACTCCTGTCCGATGCCGTTGCGGATGGAGCCTGCTGTGGCCTGGTTGAGCAGCATCTTGGCCATCGAGACCGCAAGCTTGGGCTGTGCCGCGACTTGGCGGCACAGCGCCATCGCGCTGTCGTGCAGGTCTTCGACGGGGACGATCTCCTCGGCCAGTCCCCAGTCGACAGCGGTGCGCGCATCGATTCGAGATCCACTGAGCACCAGATATTTGGCGCGGGCGGGTCCCACGAGGGCGGGCAACAACTGGGTGCCGCCGGTGTCGGGCACCAGGCCCAGGCCGACCTCCGGAAGTCCGAAGAAGGCGTCCTCGGAGACGATGCGCATATCGGCCGACAACGCGAGCTCGAAACCGCCACCGAGCGCCGCCCCTTGCACTGCCGCGACGACGGGCATCGGCGACTCCAGCATTTCCAGCCGAATCTGCTGATGCGCCCGGACGAATGTGAAGTCGTCTTGGCCGGCGGCACGCTTACCGAGTTCCGCCTTGTCACGTCCCGAGCAGAATGATCTGCCCTCGCCGCGGAGCAATAGGCATCGCACCGACGGATCGTTGAGATAGCCGCGGACCGCCGAGCAGAACTCCTCGAAAAGGGCATCAGTGATGGCGTTGTGACGGTGCGGTCGATTGAGCGAAACGATCCCGACGCCCTCGACGACTTCGGTCTTCAGGTCGGCCGTGGTCATGATCCCTCACTCGTGTCGACGTTGGGTAACCCGCCCAGTAGCTCGGCCGCCCCGTCGAATCCTTCGGTGACGCAGAGGGTATGGGTCCGCTTGACGAAGCGGTGGGCGCTGTCTTCGACTGTGAATCCCATCGCGCCGTGGATCTGGACATTGGTTCGTGCGTTGGCGAACGCCGCTCGCCGAGTGTGTGCTGCGGCAGCGAGCGTGTAGTAGTCCGCGCCAGCCGTGCCGACTGTCTCCATGTGTGCGGCGAAGAAGGTCACGTTGTCGGCGGCCAGAGCGTGGGTGGCCATGTCCGCGCACTTGTGCTTGATGGCCTGGAAGGCTCCGATGGGCTTGCCGAACTGTACGCGGTTCTTGGCATGCTCGGTGGCGAGATCTCGTGTGGCTCCTGCGATTCCGGCCAACTGAGCACACGTGAGAATCGACAGCACACGTCGGAGCCGGCGGACCGTTGGCGGGTCGTCGACGCTGAGGAACGGAGCACCGAGGCCCGAGCGTCGGCGGCGGACAACGGACGTGCCGTCCTCCAAGCCGGGACTGGATTCTAGGTTTCGCGGCGTGGTGTACAAGGCGGTTCGATCGTCGTCCACCAACAGGGTCAGGCCTGACTGCTCGCCATCGATCAACAACAAATCGTCGTTGCTTGCCGGCAATGCGATGGCCCGCGCGACGCGAATCTGTCCCCCGATGAGTTCGCCTGCAAGCCGGTTTTGACCGGACCACGCCGCTAACCGCCCGGCCGCCAGCGTGGTGAGCACGGGGCCGCCTACCAATCCGCGGCCGATCTCCCTGAACACGAACACCTCGTCGAGAAGGGTGGCCCCGGCTCCGCCGGCATCCTCGTCGGTGGCCAAGCCCAGCCAGCCCAACTCGGTGATTTCCTTCCACCGCACATCGTCGAGCCCACCCGGACCGCCGATCAGCGGAAACCGTGATGCGATGTACTCGCGGGTGGCTTCGACAAGGGCATCCTGTTCAGCATCGGGCAGAAAATCCACGCGGTGTCCTAACGGTTCCGAGGAAGGCCGAGGATGCGCTCGCCGACGATGTCACGCTGGACTTCGGAGGTGCCGCCACCCATCGTGGTTGCGTAGGAATACAGATACTCGCCGATGTCGTAGGCGTAGCGGCCGCCACGGTCGAGTCCGTGCGCACCGATGACACCCATGCGAGTGCGGTGGATCCGCTGCGCAAGATCGGCGTAGAAAATCTTGATCATCGATCCTTCCGGGCCGGGCACATCCGTTCGCGCGGCCGAGGAGACGGTGGCGTAGGTCATCGCCCGCATGGCGAGCACATCCGCACGCAACTCGCCCAATTCGGAACGGATGGCGGCGTCGTCGAGGACGCCGAGGTCGGCCGCATCCTCGATGAGGCTTTCGAGAGCGACCGACAGTTCGGTCTGCAACTTCATGAATCCGGTGCCGCGCTCGAAGCCCAGTGTCGACATCGCCACCGACCAGCCGTCGCCGATCTCGCCGACGACGTTGTCGATGGGAATCCGCACGTCGTCGTAGAACACCTCGCAGAATTCGGCCAAACCGTCCATCGAAAGGATCGGTCTGACCGTGACTCCCGGGCTGTGCATGTCACAGATCACCCACGTCAGACCACGGTGCCGGGAGGAATTGGGGTCGGTGCGCACCAGCAACTCCTGGAAGTCCGCCACATGGGCGTAGCTGGTCCAGATCTTCTGACCGTTGACGACCAGCTCGTCACCCTCGATGACGGCCTTGGTCGAAATTGCGGCCAGATCTGATCCGGCGCCCGGCTCGGAGAAGCCCTGACACCAGACTTCCTCACCCGCAAGGATTTTCGGGAGATGACGTCTCTTCTGTGCCTCGGCGCCCCGGGCGATGAGGGTGGGCCCGCCGTGATTGATTCCGACGAATCCACAGCCGATGTCGGGTCCGCCCGCCTTTGCGTACTCCTCGAACCAGATCAGTTGCCGAACCAGGTCCAGTCCCTGACCGCCGTATTCGCGCGGCCAGGCAATGCCTCCGTAGCCGTCTTCGAACTGTTTGCGCTGCCACGCCATGTCCCAAGCCCGGGCGCCCTCGAAGTCGTGCGGTCGCTCGGTGGCGGGGATGTTGTCCTGAAGCCAGCCGCGAACCTCGCGCCGGAAGGCGCGATCCTCGTCGGTGAAGGACAGATCCACTTAGGTCTCCTGGTTTCGGCGCTGATTCTCAGCCAGAGTTTATCTAGATAAACTGTATCGAAGCAAGCGCCCGCAGCTGTAACGACCATCTCCAGCGCGGCAAAGATACATAGTTCCTATAGATCATCTATCATAAAGCCCTATGATCGGCTCATAGCGACCCCGAAATGAGGAGCGGCATGGCAGAGCCGGAGCAGCGGTGACATCGAACGACTTCGCGTTCGCTGGTGGTCACCGGCGGGTTCGGCCGCTGAAAATGTCCGACCAGGTCGCCGGGCAGATCCGCCGGATGATCGCTCGAGGCGAGCTCGCCGACGGCGACTGGTTGCCCACGGAATCGGAGTTGATACGTCAGTTCGGCGTGTCCAGGCCCACCTTGCGGGAGGCATTCCGGCTGTTGGAGGGTGATTCGCTGGTCACAATTCGACGTGGACCACCGGGCGGTGCGCAGGTAACCGTGCCTGGTCCGGATGCGGCCGCAGGCCTGTTCGGCATGGTGCTGATGCTCGCCGGCACGTCGATCGGTGACGTATGGGACGCCAGGCTGACGATCGAACCGGCAGCCGTTCGGCGGCTGGCGGAGTCGGCCACCGATGCGCAGCTCGCTGAACTCGATCGCGAACTCGAGTTCGTCCGTGCTGCGGCCACGTCTGACCCGGCCTCGTTTCACCGGACCGGCGTGCGTTTCCACGTCAAGCTAATCGAGCTGTCGGGAAACCGAACTCTGACCGCGCTGATCGGCATGCTGTCGGAAATCATCGAACGTGAGCTGGCCAAGCTGCTGGCCGAGATCGGGCCGAACAGCGACGAAGTCCTGCGGGCCAACCAGCGGGCGTTGCGGGGATACGAGGAGATTGTGGTTCTCATCCGGTCGGGAGATGGAGACGCGGCCGAGGCGGCCTGGCGTGAGCACATGGCCAACGTCCGCCGCTATGTTGGCCGCACACAGGTGGACGGCCAGGTTCTGGATGTCCTTTATTGACTCGAGGCCCGCTACCCGTGGATGCGCCGCAGTTCGGCGAGCGTTGCTCTCGGTCTTTATGTTCGAAAAGGACGCCGGCTTGGCCCAGGGCCTGGCAGCGCAGGACGCGACGCGATGTCGTCTCCAGGTCACCGCGACCGGCCATGATGACCGCTCCTGCACTCGTTCTCATCCGCGGCGGCGGAACATTCCCGCCGCGCTCTCCTACACTCTGCCCGAGTATGGAATATCTAGAGTTCCATCGAAGCAACAACGCACGTAGTGAGCGTCTTGGTGCTAATGCAACTTCGCCGCTTTCACAAGGCAATACGGAAGAAACCAAGCGCGAAAGCCATGTCCCAAGAGTCTAGAGAATCTCTACTCGTCGCGTTGACAGTGGGGTGTGAACTGGCCTACATTTTCGGTAACGACGACGTAGGACGGATCCTTCATGCGTGTGCTGGTGACCGGAGCATCCGGCGACTTCGGTTCGTGCATCATTCCTGAGGTTCTCGGCCGCGGTCACGAGGTCGTCGGACTGTCACGCCGTCAGCATTCCTTCCCCTCACCGCGCTATCGCCATGTTTCGGCTGACATCCGGGACGCAGCAGCCGTCGCGGGAGCGATGAGCGGCGTAGACGCCGTCATCCATCTTGCGTGGACGACGCATCCGAGCCATGATCTCGAAGCCACCCGCGCCATCGATGTCGGCGGCACGGCGGCGGTCCTAGACGCGATGCAGCGGGAAGGCATTTCCCGACTCATCAGCGCGTCCTCGGTAATGGCCTACGGCGCCAATGCTGACAATCCCACTCGTCTCGTGGAGTCCGACCCGCTGCGGCCCAGTCGTCTGCAGGCCTACTCAGTTCACAAAGCTGAGGTCGAAGGCCTGATTTCTTCGGCCGCTGTAAATGCACTAATCGTCAGAGCGACCAACATCATGGGCCGGGGGTGCACCGGGGTCACCCAGGAGGGTTTTGCGACCCCGGTCATTCTGGGTCTGCGCGGTGCGCGGAACGAGATGCAGTTCGTCCATCCCGACGACTTGGCCCGCTTCTTCGCCGATGCTCTGGACCGGCCGGAGTGGTCAGGGCCGGTGAATCTGGCCGCCCAGGGATCGATGACCATGGCGGAGGTCGCCGAGGTCCTGGGTAAGCGCTACGCCGAGTTGCCCGCCAAACAGGCTGCTGCAGTGCTGTCCTTCCTGTGGAACCGAGGCTGGTTCTCCCTGGATCCGGGCGCGATAGAGGCCCTGGTGCATTTCCCGCTGGTCGATACCCGCCTTCTCACAGATGAATTCGGCTTCAAGTGCGCTTGGACGGCCCGTGAGTGTGTCGAGGATTTCTCGCGCACCAACCGCGATCACGTCTTCCTGGGCACGCGAAAGATTTCGATCCCCTGGCGTTGGCCGTGGGCCTGGGTCACCAAAGCTCCGTCGGACACTCCCGACCGCAAGCCGGCCGCCGAGCCCGGTGTGGCCGGCGAGTTCGACTCGACCGTGCATCCGAACTGGACGGTGTTCACCGCGGCCAACACCTCCGAAGCTTTCCCAGGCCCGATGACTCCGCTGTCGCTGGAGTTGTCGTTGGAAACGCTGCGTGCTGGCGGCGCGCAAGCCACCGAGGTCCTTCGGCTCGACGGCGAGTTGAAGCGGGTGCTCAGAGAGGAACCGATCGCGTCCTTCGGCCACGGCATCTACGCCAACCTCTCGGCCATCTACGCCATGGGCTCGGTGATGCCGGGCGGCGCCGCAACCGCCTACCAGGACATGCTTTTCGGGGACGGCGCCGAGTTGCCGGAATTCGACCGAATTGGCCGGTGGGGTATCGCCAGGCGTTTACCGTTGATCGCAGCGCAGCTCACCGGTTTTGGCGCTGAGCTGCGCGATATTGCTGCCACCGCACGCGCATCCCAACATGACGCGTCGTACTACGCCACTCTCACCGATGCGCAGCTGCAGGCCCGCCTGCTGCGGACCCGCGACGAGATTGCCCAATGCTGGGCCGGCTCAGGTCAGGCGACGGCTTTCGTGGTTCCGCTGATGAGTCTCCTTGAAAAACAGGCCGGAAAAGGTTTCGCCACCCGCATTCGTGGCGGCACCAGTGAGTTGATGAGCGCCGGAATCGCCTCGGGTGCATACAAGTTGGCCGATATCGCCCGTGCAGACTCCGACATATCGGCAACGCTTTGCAACCACTCGGGCGAGGAGGCGTTGCAGATCCTCCGCAAGAACCAACCCGAGTTCGCGCAAGCGCTTGACACCGTGATCAACGAGTACGGTCACCGCGGCCCACGTGAAACCGAACTGGCCAACCCGGTTTTCGCCGACACACCCGGCCGACTGCTCGATGTGGTCGCCAAGCTGCTGAACACCACAACACGCCAAGCCGAGCCTGCCGCTCCGTTGAGCACGCGTTTGCAACTGCTCGCATCAGTGGGCAGTCGCTTCCAACGCTCCCGCGAACAGGTACGCGACGCGACCATCCGCCAGACGCATCAATATCGGCTGATCGCACGAGAACTCGGCACCAGGCTGGCTCGCAAGGGCGTTATCGATGCCCCTGAGGACGTGTTCTACCTGGTGCGCGCGGAGCTGAAGAACCCGCCGAAAAACGCCAAGGAATTGATCGCACGTCGACGCGCCGAACGGCAACGTCTGGAAGTGCAACGCCCCCCGTTGCATATTGTGGGCAGCTGGCAGCCGACCACCGACGGACCATCTGAGCTCGCTGCCGGTGAATCGCTGCAAGGCATCCCGGTTTCGGCCGGTATCGCCAAGGGCACCGCGCGCATCCTCACCGTCGACTCGATGGACGAGCTGGAGCCCGGCGAGATTTTGGTGACCGCGTTCACCGATACCGGCTGGACACCGTTTTTCGCCTACGCCGCCGCAGTCGTCGTCGACACCGGAGGCGAGATGTCTCACGCCGCCGTGGTGGCCCGCGAATTCGGGATCCCGTGTGTTGTCAACACGGTCACAGGGAGCAGCGCGCTGCGCACCGGACACGTGCTCGAGGTCGACGGTGCGACCGGCCGTGTGACGAGGGTGGAATGAGTTCAGTGTCAAACGTTGCCCCCGCCAGAAGCGAATACACCGGGCTGTTCATCAGCGGTGACTGGCATCCGACGGGTGAGCACGCGCCGGTAATCAACCCGGCCACCGAACAAGCGGTGGTCATTGCGCCATGGGGCAGCGCCGCGGAGGCCGACGCGGCGGTGGCAGCCGCGCGCCGCGCCTTCGACGACGGACCGTGGCCCCGCATGAAGCCTGCGCACCGGGCCGCCGCGCTGGCCCGGCTTCGCGACGTGCTCACCAAATGGGCCGACGACATCGTCGGCCTGGTCGTCGCCGAGGCCGGCATACCGGTCTCGATCGCTCGACCGAGCCAGTTCGATGCGCCCATCGCGCTTTTCGACTTCTTCATCGAACGCTGCGCGGCATTCGAGACCCTGCGGCCCCTGCCGGTGACCACCTTCACGAACCGTCACGGCGGAACGAACCTCGGCGCAGGTGTCGTTCAGCGGTCGCCGCGCGGTGTGGTCACCGCGATCACCCCGTTCAACGCACCCTTCTTCGTCAACCTGCTCAAAGTCGGGCCAGCACTCGCCGCCGGTTGCACGGTGGTGCTCAAACCGTCTGAATACACGCCGCTGGATGCGCTGTTGCTCGGTGCCGCAGCGCAAGAAGCCGACCTGCCGCCCGGCACCCTCAACGTCGTCACCGGCGGCAGCGAGGTGGGGGAGCTGCTCACCACCGACGCACGGGTCGACATGGTGACCTTCACCGGCTCAGACGCCGTGGGCGCCATGGTGATGTCACAGGCTGCGGGCACCCTCAAACATGTCATCTTGGAGCTGGGCGGAAAGTCGGCCATGATCGTGCGAGCCGATGCTGACCTCGAGGCCGCAGCACAAAGGGGCGCCACAGAACTGACACTGTTCAGCGGTCAGGGCTGTGCGCTGTGGACACGCCACCTCGTGCACCAATCCCTCTACGACGACTACATCGAGCGGGTCGCGGCGATTCTGCAGCGACTGCCCATCGGCGATCCTGCCGACAACGCCACCCTGATGGGTCCACTGATCCGTGAGAGCTCTCGCCACCGCGCCGAAAAGTATGTCGCCGGCGCGCTGGAGGAGGGCGCGCGCCTGGTAACCGGCGGATGCCGACCCGCCGGCCTCGACCGCGGCTTCTATTACGAACCCACCTTGCTCGCCGATGTCCGCAGTGACATGACCGTTGCCCAGGAAGAAGTCTTCGGCCCGGTAGGAGTCGTCATTCCGGTGGCCGACGATGACGAGGCCGTGCGCGTCGCCAACGATTCGCCCTACGGGCTGTCCGGCTCCATCTGGAGTCGCGACGCCGGCGGTGCGTTCGCGATGGCCCAACGCCTCGACACCGGCAACGTCAGCATCAACGGCGGCACGGGCGGGATGAGTCCATGGGCGCCGTTCGGCGGCTACAAGCGCTCCGGAGTCGGTCGAGAACTCGGCGCCGATGTCCTCGACGACTTCACCGAAACCAAAGCGATCCAATTCCATGCAGGTTAAGAGAAGGCGACGATTTTAAGTGGCAACTGTCTATCACGGCCGGCCCATCGAACCGTATCGGCTGGGGGTGCTCATCGATCTGCCCGACCATCCCGGCCTGAGCGACTGCTGGCCCGACGCAATCCAATTCGCGTGCGACGAGGTTCGCGCGCGAGGTCTGCTGGAGCGGCCCGTGGAGCTGGTGGTACGCGAGGTGTACGCCCAGCCATGGGCCTCGGCTCACGGTCTGATCAAGACCTATCGTGAACTCGTCGAGGACGAGGGTGTGCTCGGCGTCATCGGTCCCTACACCTCAGACAACTGCCTGTCCCTGCTGCCCGAAATCGAACGACTCGGCGTGCCGACCGGAACGATCTGTGGCTCAACGCGTTTCGTCGGCAACTATGCCTACGCGTTCGCCAACGGTGGCTTGGCCGATGAGCCCGGTGTGATCGCCGCGTGGCTGGAAGCAAACGGGCACCGCCGCGTGGCGGTGCTGCGTGAGCGCACACAGATCGGCGAGGAATACGCCCAGTTCTTCCGCTACGAACTCCAACCGCACGGTCTGATCGTCACCGCCGAACCACCGGTGTATCCGGCGACCAGCGTCGAAGAGTTGGTGGAGGCGCTCAACATCTGCCGCGACTCCAAGCCAGATGCGTTGGTGTATCTGGGGCTGGGCGGAGTGAACCAATGGGTGCGACCGGCACTCGAACAGATCGGATGGGACCCGCCGCGGGTGCAGACGACAGCGTTCGTAAGCGCGACTTACAGCGAGGAGCGCGCCCGTCGTCTCGAGGGCTGGGTCGGAGTCGACCAGTATGACGAACGCAACGAGGTATTCGCCGCTGTGCTGCGGCGGTTTCACGACCGGTTCGGGTATTCGTATGCGACATCGGGCCTTTCGACGGCCTACGACCTCGGTCACGCCTTCGGCTTGGCGCTGGGCCGGATGCGCTTCGCCACTCCGACGGCGCTGCGCGATGCATTGGACACATTGCGCCGCATCCCGTCATGCACCGGCGGCCCTGGCACCATCATCACGCTCGGCCCCGAGGATCGCCGCGCCTACAAGGGCGCGGACTTCCTGATCCTGCGCCGCGCGACCAACGGCACGACGACGTTCGAATCGATTGCACCAGTTACCCCGTGGGAGCAACCATGACCACCCGCACCGGCGAGCAGTTACGCGATTTCATCCGTGAAGCCGACGACAGTGCCTATGTCGAGGCGGCGGCCGCCGAAACCCCGCGCTCGCGCATCGTCGACCTCTACGGGCCGCTCGCCGAAGCCCGCCTGCGCGCACCGGTGCACCTGACCACGCAGGCGGCCTTGGCCGGCATTGAGGACTATCGCAAGCAGGAGGCATTCACCAAGGTCAACTTCGCATGCGCGCTGAGTTTCGAACAGTGTCAGCAAGCGTTGAATGACGAACGGCTATCGTCGCGGTTCTGGCTCGACACAGTCGGCCAAGTGTGGGGCCGCAACGTCATCATGATGGACGGCGCCGAGCACCGCAGGAACCGCGGTCTTGTCTCGCAAGCGTTCACCCGCCGGTCACTGGAGAAATGGCAGCAGACAGCCATCCTGCCTGCCGTCCACGGCCTCATCGACCGGTTCGAGGCAAACGGCACTGCCGACCTCTACCGCGAATTCACGCTGCTGTTCCCGGCGTACATCATCACCGAGATGATGGGACTGCCCTACGACGACGTGGAGCGGTTCAACACGTGGGCCGGCGACACGATCGCGGTGTTCTACGACCGGGAAAAGGGCATGGCGGCCTCGCGCCACTTGGAGGCCTACCTTTCCCCGATCGTCGAAGAGCGGCGCGGCCGTGACGGCGAAGACCTGATCACTTTGTTGGCCAATGCCGAACTGGATGGCGAACGACTCGAAACCATCGAGATCGTGTCCTTCCTTCGGTTGCTGCTTCCGGCCGGTGCCGAGACGACCGCGCGCTCCACGGGCAGCATGCTGCTCGGACTTCTGCAGAACCCCGATCAGCTGGCAGCGGTGGTCGCCGACCGTTCGCTGCTGCCGCAGGCGATCGAGGAGGGGCTGCGCTGGGAGCCGCCGCTGATGTCGATCAACCGAATTGCGTTGGAGGACTTCGAACTCGGTGGCGAACACATCACCGAAGGCACTGTGCTGGAGGTGTCCATCGGCGCCGCCAACCGAGACCACACGCGCTGGCAGGATGCCGAGCGCTATGACCTGTTCCGGGAACGCAAGCCGCACATCGCCTTCGCGTGGGGAGCGCATACCTGCTTGGGCGCGCATCTCGCGCGCGCGGAGATGACCGCGGCTCTGACTGCACTGCTCGACCGGCTGCCCGGACTGCAGCTCGATCCCGACAGCGGGCACGAAGCGCGGGTGCAGGGCATCGGCCTACGGGCGCCCAACAAGGTGCCCGTAGTTTTCGACACCATCTGACAATCATTTCCGAAGGATCCAAGAGAACAGGTCCATAAGCATGCCTCTTCGAAACACGCCGAGTGTGAAGAAGTTTGGTCATTTCGGCTATTCACCGGTCGGAGCGATCATCGACACCGATCCGGCGCCGTTGTGGGGAGAGCTCAATGGAATCCCGATGGGAATGCAGTACTTCTACGGCTCGGTACGGTCGGCCGCGGGTGACTACTGGTGGCCGATTCGCGGGTTCTACCCAGACAAGGCTCGGTTCCTTCACCTCGCCGAGTCCAAGATCGGCGAAGACTTCACCTATTCCAAGGACCACAACAACTCCTATTCCGGTCCCGTGGAACACGGCCGGCGCGACGGCAAATGGGGCGTCTGGCGGCCCGATGGCACTCCGCTGATGCTCACCTGGGACGACAGGATGGAGTGGCACGATGACGACGAAGTCCAGCTGACCGGACAGCTGGTGGGTAATGGATTGCAGTTCTACTCGCCGGATCGGGACGTTCCGTCGTCCTATGCGTCTCGGCTGTTCCGTGTCCAGGGGACGGTCAAGGGCACGGAGGTCAGCGGGCTGGTCTTCCACGACAGCATCCACGTCGGTGCGGGCATCGATTACATCGCCAGTCCGGCGATCGCCATCCACGAGGCCGCCTGGGTCGGCTTTGCCACGGAATTCGAGGACGGCACAATACATTCCGGGCATCTGGTGCACGGCACCGACAAGTTCAACATCATGATCGTGGACCGCACCGACGGGCCGCCGCTGATCGCCCGAGACATCGACGTCGAGGTGGAACTCGAGGGTGAGCCACTTGACGGGACCACCTTCCCGACAAAAGTGACGTACCGGGGCGGCGGTCAAATCTGGATCTGGGAAGCCAACGAAGGGGGTCGTTGCCCGATTCGTCATGATCTCCCCGACGCGCATCGCTGGCGTCAGGGCTGGGTTCACGCTGAGGGCGAGACGCGGCGGCCCAAGACCACCGAGGCATTGATGGAGACCTACAACGCTCGCCTGCTCGAAACGGGCGCCCTCAGAAGCAAGGCATCGGTATGACGGCGGCGGCCGTTGTGAAGCGTCCGACGTGGACGTGGCCGTCACGTCGGCGCGGCAACTTCAATTTCCGAAGTGTGGTGAGCACCTTCGAATTCACAGCTCTTGATGCGTATCTCGACCGCGAGTACTTCGTCCCGCTGAATAACCTCAATCGCCACTATGGAAAATGACGCTTAGGGTCGCAGTCACCGGCGCCGGTCCAGCGGGATTCACTGTCGTGGCCGCACTGCTCACGGCGGACGATCTGGATGTCTCGGTCGATTTGATCGACCGCGCGGAACTACCGGACGGCCTGCTGCGCCACGGGCCGGCGGCGGGTCGCCAACGGTTGCGCGGCGCCGCGGCACATGTAGACGAGGTCCTCGGTGACGAACGGGTGACGTACTTCGGCAATGTCGAGGTCGGGTCCCGGATCACACTCGACGAACTGCGTCGGACGGCTGATGCGGTGGTGCTCGCCAGCGGTGCCCCGCAGGACCTGCCGCTGGACATCGCCGGCCGGGACTCCGTGGGCATCGGATCAATCAGTCATGTGCAAGCATGGCTTGCCGGCGGCGCAGATGTGGACGTGGACGAACTCGACCTGGCGATGGACACCGCCGTGTTGCTCGGGGTATCAGCCGACACTCTAGGAATCGCCGAGGTGCTGTGCGGGCGCATACCAGCGGCGGTTTCCGATGAGATAGGCGTACGACTCGCGAACAGCCGGCTGCGATACGTCCAACTGGTCGACCCGCGCTCGCCTTCGGAAACATCCGTGCCGCAACAGCTTCCGGAGAACCTTGTGGTGCGCAACGAACTGACGCCGGTCGGTGTGGTCGGTCGCAACCGCGCCCGTGCTGTGCGTTGCGTACACCCGCCAGATCGCTACGGCAGGGTCGTCACCGAAGACCTCCGTGCGCAGCTGCTGTTGAGGCAGCGCGCGGACTCGTTCTATTGGAGTGGGATCGACGAAGAGCGTGGACACATCGCTCATGACGGTGCGCGCGTGCTGGCCGGCGGCGCGCCCGTCCTTGGCCTCTATGTGGCCGGCTGGGCTGGGCGTGACCCGGCCGATCGGGGTTCACATTCCGAAGATGCGGCCGCGCTGCTCGCCGCCATCCGTTCCGACCGCGAGGCCCTCACACCCGCGGACACGACACTGGCCGATGTCTTGGCCGCGCGCGGCATCGAGGCGTCGCGGCTGAACGGATGGTCGGCCGCGGCGGTGACCGACGAGTTGCTCGACCGGTTCGCAGGGGAGGGGCAACTTCCGCTTGCCGACTATGAGTCGCTGATGGACCAGGTCGACGAGGACTGATCGGTTATCCCGATGGCTGGTGCCACACGGTGATACGAGCAACGGCCTCACCGCGATCGAGGATTTCGAGGACGTCGCTCCGCGGCTTCGAAATTCCTCAGCGTATGCGCGGCTTACGCTTGTTTGATCGCGAATCGGTGTCGGCGCCGGCGTTGCCGATATGGGTATACGAAAGACCATGGCGGGCAGCGATGCTCGGTGGGAGATCCCGCGCCTCCCACAATGCTCGCACGGTGCCTTGGATGGCCTGCGGTCGCCGGGCAGAGATCTCCAAGGCCAATTCCGTTGCACGAGGACCCAGTTGGTCGTCCGCTACCACCTCCGTGACGATGCCCAAGCGGAGTGCCGTCTGCGCGCCGATGCGCTCCTCGCTGCCGAGTAGTGCCCAGCGCATCACGTCGCCGAAAGGGATTCCGCGGGCCAGCATTCCCATCGGCTCCAGCGCCGACACGATGCCGGCATTTGCGTGCGGGTCGAAGAAAACCGTCGACTCCGAGCAAATCGCGAAATCGGACTCGTTGACGAAATACATACCACCGCCTGCCACCATGCCGTGAAGCGCGGCGATCACCGGCTTCCAGACCAGGTTCGCCTTCGGGCCCAGCAGCAACCCGGGATCTTCCTGGTTGAAGATCGGCTCGTGGTCCCACCATTTGCCCTCGGCGACGTCGATTCCCGTGCAGAATGCGCGCTCGCCCTCGGAGGCAATAACTGCGACCCGGATGTCCTCGTCCTCTCGGACAGTGCGCCATGCGGTGGCCACCTCGTTGGCCATGCGCTGGTTGAAAGAGTTGAGCTTGTCGGGGCGATTGAGGGTGAGGGTGGCGACATGGTCGACCACGCCGAAGGTGATCGTCTCGAAGCCGGACGTCTCTGTCACGCATACTCCTTGCGTTCGGCGGACCGCAACCGCGCAAAACTCCGAACCTTTCGGAGTCCTCGTCCTACGATATCGTCTGTCTATATACGTAGTGAACCTAGTTGCATAGGCTAGCGGATCTCGCGATGATGCGCCGCCACCCGCGGCTGTTCAAACGCTGATTTGAGCGCGTGCGAATGCCGTGCACCGGTTCATCGATGATTACGGCGACACGTCCGCGTGACGCGTCAGGCGCCGGATGTCGGCCCGGTAACAGACGCCAGCACGAAGTCGACCAGCCCCACGGTGTAGGTGTCGGCGTTGTCGGCCAACTCTGCGGTCCTCGCAGACGGTGTCATGAGGCACTGCATCAGCAATCCGCCGAACAGGGCGTTCAGCAGGAGCGTCACCGGCGTGTCCGGCGGCAGGTCTTTGCGCCTGATGGCGCGCCGGGTGATGCGGCGCACCGCCATGACGTTCGCCGCCATGAATTCTTCCCAGCGGGGCGCGAGATCGGGCACCAGCCGGGCCTCGGCGGACAGGCGCAGGAGGGCGTCGCCTGCCTCTCCGGTGAGCAGCGCGAGAATGCTGCGAGCCAGGACGAGCAAGTCGCCCCTGACACTGCCAGTGTCTACGTCATAGGGAAGGTCGATGCGAGCCTGAAGGCTGTCCAGCAGCAGCGCGGTGTTGTCTGGCCACCGCAAGTAGATAGAAGACTTGCCGACACGGGCCTCCCGAGCGACCGCGTCGATGCTGAAGCCGGCCCAGCCGACCACACCGTAGAGCCGGCACGCGGCGTCCTGCACCCGCTGCTCCAGCAGCGGGTCACGCGGTCGGCCCGCGCCCGCGCGGGTGGTCTGATCCATGGACGAATGTTAAAGGGGCTCCCCGGCGCGGTTCGGCAAGCCGCCCCCGCACCGATGACGTGATTCCACACATGGCGGTAGGTTGGCGCCGCCGCGACTCCGCCGAGTGGCACGCCACGATGCTCAACAACCGCGCCCGCAATGCGGGATACGGCTGACCGCACCGTCGCGGTTGCGGTGTACGGCAAGGGGAACTCCGCGCAGCCGACGTTGGGGTAGCTGGGCGCTCGAGGGGCTGGCCGTCAGTTGGCGTGGCCGGCTTGCGCCTCCTGTTCGCGGGTGAGGCCAGCGGCGATGATGAGCTCCTCGTGGAGTTCGAACCACACGGTGTGATACGAGTCGATGATCGGACGGGTGAGCCACGTCGTCTCGCCCGCGTGGACCTTCTCCAGGGCCGAATGCAGTTTGACCGAGTAGTTTCCGAGCCGCGGCAGTTGCGTGGCGACGGTGGCGATGATCGGAGTCACCCGGTGGTGCACTCCGTCGAGCCGCGCCAGCACGGATGCGTCGTACTCCGCATCGTCATGCGGGTTCGGCTCACCGTCCTTGAGCTGCCAGTCGGAAACGAGCGCCTTGAACTCCGCGTTTACGCCACGGAACTCGTCGTATGCACTGGCGATCACCGTCATGTCGATTCCCTGACGCTCCGCGGCGAGCAGCTCGGCGAGACGGGATCGGCCCTCATCTGACAGACGGATCGTCTTCGCTTCGATCAGAAACCCGGACTCGACTGCCGCGGTCACGGCCGCCGCCACGGCATCCGACGGCTCGCCGACGGTGGCGGCGATGTCATCGCGACTCACCCGGCCCTTGAGTCGCACTGCCTGCAGCACCGTGAGTTCGGTCATCGCTTAGTCCTATCTTCAACTCAGAGTATAAATCATCTAGATTTACTGTGACATAATACTCACGACGGCCGGGGTGATTCACGCCAGTGCCGACGATAATCCAAATCAAATACTGTCCGCATGCTCCCTCGCCGCGCTGTTCGGGCACTTGCTGGGGGCTTTCGATAGCCGTTCCGAAGACATAGCCAACCTAGTTGTATAGGTAGAGGAATATGAACCAGCTGTCCCACCGACGCGGGCACCACGGGAAAACCGATGCGTCATACGGGCGATCACTCGTGCGGCGCGCGCTGACGTGGATACTGATTAGCGCGATGGCACAATCCCGGCGGCCCACGCGCGCACTGGCCCGGCCGCTGCCCGGGCTGTCCTCTGCCGCAGCGGTGGTCCCGCTGACGCTGGCGAGTCTCGTCGTCAGCGAGTTCCCGATGCATGTTCTCATCGCAGAGTCGGCGGCTGCGCTAACGCTGGCTCGCCGCGGCGCCCTGCGCCACCGCAGCGGAGTGGTCGGCCTGCTCATCGCCGTTGGGGCGTGGGTGCAGTTATTCGCGGTACGCCAGAGAGCGCGGAATGCCAGTGGAATCCTTGAGGCAAGCCTGCAATCCGCGCTCGGGCGGGACTATCAAGGATCCCTAACGCCTGACTGTGGAATCGAGCGGCCGGCGACATGGCGCGACGTTTGGTTGCCTCGCTTTACCGAACGCAGCCGATATCTCCTGCACGAGAATTTGTCGTACGGCGATCGGGGCATCCGAAACAACCTCGACATCTGGCGCCGTAACGACCTGCCGCTGGATGCCCGTGCCCCTGTTCTGATCCAGATTCACGGCAGCGCATGGACTAAAGGGAGTAAGCGCGGTCAGGGCTACCCCCTGATGGCCCACATGGCCGAGCGGGGCTGGGTCTGCGTGGCGATCAACTATTCGTTGGCTCCCGCCGCGCATTGGCCCGCCCACATCATCGACACCAAGCGCGCCATCGCGTGGGTGAAACGCGAAATCGCCACCTATGGTGGCGATCCCGAGTTCATTGCCGTGACGGGTGGCTCCGCTGGGGGCCACCTATCCGCGCTCGCCGCCTTGAGCGCCAACGACCCGGTCTTCCAACCGGGATTCGAAGATGCAGATACCTCGGTTCAGGCGGCCGTTCCGCTGTATGGCGTCTACGACTTGCTCGATCGCGCTGGCGACTCACCGCCACAGCAGGAGGAATTCCTTACCAAGATCGTAATCGGAGCCTCCCAAGACGAGGCCCATGAGATATGGGATCACGGTTCGCCGCTGTCACACGTGCGTCCAGACGCGCCACCGATGTTCGTTATCCACGGCGACATCGACACATTCACCAATCACGAGCAGGCCCGTGCTTTCGCCCAGGCTCTTAGCGCCGTGTCAAGAAATCCGGTCGCATACGCCGAATTGCCGGGTGCGCAGCATTCTTTCGATGTCATGCCCTCGGTCCGGACATCGGCGACGGTGCGAGCAATCGATCGATTCTTGACCTTCGTGCAAAGGAAGGCTGACGTCCGTATCACCGAGGTATTGGAGGGCCACGCGGATCCGGCAGCAGGCTGAGTCTGATAAGCCCCTGCTGATCCTTCATCCATCGGGGCAGCCACTGATCGAGACGTACTCCTGCGGGTACGCGCGCGAATGATCAGCGCCGCTGTCCCGATTGCGACATTTCGACGACCTGGTTTAGCAACCGCAAGCGGTACCCGTAGTGCTCGTTATCGTGGAATTTCTCCACCCACCGCGCAAGTTGTGAGGTCAGTTCCCCAGACACCGGGGAACCTTTGTGGACAGCGACGTTCATCATGGTCTCGATCACTCGCTCGTAGTCCCCGGTTCCGACGGTGACGAAAGTTTTGTTCAGCTCTTTCACGTCAAGGCGCGAGCGGCATTGCTCGATCAAGTCCCACGCCAGATCGGCATCGTGGACTGGCTTCTTGGCGGTCGTCTCAGGCATCGGTGGCACGTCGCCTCCAAGAGTCTAGATAATCCCAATTAACCGGGTAAGCGTACCGCTCAAGCTGGCGTGGGTCCACGCGGGCCAAAGTGCTGTCGCGAGCCAGGCGGATGTCGCCCGCACTGGTCACCGGCGTGGTCCGGCGGCTCGCCGGATCCTGACACGAGGTCGCGGCGTGCGACTTTGCTGGACCAGATAAACTAGATGAACTACTCTCAACAAATGATGGGTCGACGTAGCTCCCTGATTATCGTCGCCGCAGCGATCGCAGCCACGGCAGCGGCTTTGGCGATGGCCCCGCTCTGCAACGCCGACGCCGTGGCCTACCTCGTGAATGTGACGGTGCGCCCCGGCTATAACTTCGCCAACGCCGATCGAGCGCTCGCCTACGGGCGCGGCGTACGCGACAACATCGCCGGGGGAGTCGGATGTCCTGAGCTCATCTGGCAGCTGCGCAGGTCGGCAGCAGGTTACATCGGATGAGGCCGGCTCTGCCAGCTGGAAAATCAGAGCGGCACGCGTAGCGTGACAACCGAAACAGCGGGAGTCGATCAGGCCGGCCTAGGGCGACGCTGGTATCACGAGGGGTGGTACTCGTCAGCGACCTGTATCGACTGGTTCGACCGCGCAGCAACCGATTCACCACAAACCCCGGTGGTTTTCGCGACAGAGGCAGCCGAAACCACCGCGACCGTGTGCGAGATCAATGCAGAAGGGAGATTCGCAGCTGGGCTACAGCGATTGGGCGTAGCTCCCGGTGGCGGTGCGATTAACGAACCGACTCCAATGCTCCATCGCTTATCAGGCGGCACTCGGGAACCGTACTTCGGTCGATGAGGCAGATTTGAACCATCGATGACTGAGATCAATGCCGCACATATCCCGGTTGGTAGTCGAATTAGACTGAGTCATCATAGATTCGAGCTTCCCGACGGGCGACGCGTCGGCCTGTCTGTCGGCGGTCGTGGTGTGCCGCTGGTGTTCTTTCATGGCATCGGAATGAACAGGCGCGTCTACCTTCGCCTGCTCAGTCGGTTACCCCAGCTCGGATTCCTCGTCGTCGCGATCGACGCGCCCGGGCACGGCGAGACGTACCTGCCCCGACCGGGCGAACGAAGCTTCGCAGCCCGAATGGCTGCCACCGAAGAGGTTCTGGACGCACTCGGAATCGAACGGGCATTGCTCGTCGGGCACAGCATGGGCGGCCGTACCGCGGCCGAACTGGCCGCGCGTCGACCGGAGCGGGCGCTCGGCGTCGTCCTCATCGATCCGGCTCTGGGCGAGGCATTCGACGCTTCACGCGAGCGGATGAAGTCCCCGACGGAAACAGCTACTGCGCTGCTCGCCGGCGCGTTCGACACGATTCGCGACAGGGTCGGCCTGGGCAGGCTGGGTTTCGTACGACATGTGCGCATGCTGGGTGAACGATCGCTGCACACCGTCTTGCATCCGCGGATCTTCCTGTCCACCGCCACAGCGATCGTGCACTCAGACCGCAGCGCGATCGCCCTCAGCCTGTTGCGCGAAAACTCGGTGCCCACCGTGGTGGTCCATGGTGAGCGCGACATGGTCGTGCCGATCGAATCGGCGGCCAATGCCGCCAACCTGAGCGGCGCAACACTAGTGACCTTGCCGGGTGGGTATCACTCGTGGGTTTTGCCTAGCCCGTGGACATTCGTAGATATTCTCCGACAGCTCGTTGCCCGGGGGCACCTCGGGCACGAGTTGCGCTCTGAAGCGCTTGACGTGCGTCAGAACCTCACCGACACCGAGGCTTCCGGCCAGTACGTACTCCGAGGAGCGGCCGTGCTCGACCTGGTGCCCGAGGTGCACATCCTCGGCGACGCCCACCCCCGCAACAACCTGCTCTATCACCCGTATCGGATCTGGGAGCGGCCTCTCGACGCGTAGCGGCAGGACTCCCGCCGCCCGGCACATTGCGCTTCGACAACAGGCCTGTAAACGTGACGCTTACCGTGTCGCGTGCAGAGATGTTACCATAGTTTATCTAGATTCTCTATCTCAAC
>Ga0070671_100000452_pt1 | contig 28550 bp, 18 predicted proteins | sample KBSS73metaG_FD_65341 | JGI IMG/M metagenome (GOLD analysis project Ga0070671, IMG submission 65341) | Switchgrass rhizosphere microbial communities from Kellogg Biological Station, Michigan, USA - KBS S7-3 metaG | ecosystem: Host-associated > Plants > Roots > Rhizosphere > Soil ...
CTGGACCATCAATCTCGAGGGATCGTACATCGTCATCGAGCGCGGCACAGAGGGCGCTCATGTGACGAGGGTCAGCTTCAGGTCGACGGATCCGGCGATCGTGCGCAGCGAGCTTCGGATCGAACAGCCGTACCCGACGCCGCCAGTCCCGTGAGGAAACCCGCGCTCCTCCTGTCGCGGACGGTCCGAAGGCGGTAGCCGTCTCTCTGAATCTACGGCCGAGGGCCGCTCGTGACGTGGAAGGGGAACTCCTCGGGCTGCTCGGAATCGCTCTTCGAGGTCAGGACCAGGACATAGTCGCCGTCGGGGAGCGAGCCTCGCGGCAGGTTGACGAGAAGGAATCCCTCGAACAGGCCCTTGGCCGCGATTCCGTCCCGGCGAAAGGCGACGCTGCCGTCCAACCTTTGGATCTCCAGATCGAGAGGGAAGGAGGCAGCATCGAAGTCGGGCTCGAGAGAAACGTCCACCGTCGCCTTGGAAGCCGGCACGGTGACCATTGTGCCGTTTGGGCCGCGCTGCTTGGCCTCGAGTTGGACGTATTGCGGCAGAAGATCGGGGACCGGCGTCCGCGGTGTCCGGACGACGAGCACCACGGCGATCAGGGACACCGCCGCCACGGCTGCCGCCGCCGCGAGCCACGGCCGCATCCGGGAAGCGGCCTTGGGCGCTCCCGCGGGCATCCGGGAAACCGGCCTGGTCCCTGGCGCCTCCGGCCGGGAAGCAACCGCGGCGCTTCCCGTCGGAGCCTCCGCGACGGCCTCGCCGCGCAGCCAGCTCGATTCCTCGGCGCAGGTGGCGCAGATCGCGAGGTGGCGACGCACCGCGTCAGCCTTCTCCTCGGAGAGCGGCTCTTCCGATCCCTGGATGAGCGCGGCGAGCTGCTCCGGAGGCGGGTGATCTCGGAGCAGGTCCTCCCCGTGCTTTTCGAGCTCGTGGCGCAGGGTTTCGAGCACACTTTTCTCTTTGCGGCACGCGTCGCAGGTTTCGAGATGTTCCTGGAACGACCGGAACTCCTCTCCCTCGAGGGTCCCGTTCACGTACCACGGAAGCCGGTCGTGCATGCGTTCCGTGGTCATCTAGTGTGTCGCTCTCGTGTCGGCCTGGTTCGATCCATGCATGCCTTCTCCGGGGTCACCGACGAGCACGAAGGGCGCCCAGGCACGGATCCGGCGCCGTGCCGCGCGATCGGACTTCAGGAATTCGAGCTTTTCGTGGCGGAGCGCCTCGGGAGCACTCTCCCCCTTCTGCATCTTTTCGAAGAACCCGCTCATGAAGACGGCCGTCGAGCGGTCGCCCACATCCCACAGGCTCACCAGAGCCGAGCGCGAGCCCGCGTAGAGGAACGCGCGCGCCAGCCCCACGGTGCCCTCCCCCGCGAGCTGCTCGCCGGCCCCCGACCGGCACGCCGAGAGCACGACGATCTCGGACGCCAGGGAAAGGGACACGATGTCGTCGGCGGTGAGGACGTCCAGGGGCCCGCCGGGCGCTGCGGGGCTCAGCTTGAGGCCGCTGTATCGGGGATCGGCGTCGATCCACCCGTGGGTGGAGAAGAGGATATAGCGATTCTGATCGAGCGACACCTTCTTCAGCTCGGAGCGGGTCGCTTCCGGGCCGAGCAGAAGGGTCCTCTGATCCTCGGGGAATGTCTGCGCCGCGGCTTCCAGCTCCGCGCGCGCATAGAGGAGCTTCGCATCGGCCTTGGGCGCCTTGCCGACGACGGGATCGCCGACGCCGAGAAAGCGGGCCGCCGCGACGGGTGGGGGATCGGAACGCATCAGACCGATCACGGCAGCGGAGGGGGCCATGACGGTCTCTCGCTCTTCGACGAGATAGCGTCCGTCGCGCCTCAGGGTCTCGAACGGAAGGGCGCGGAGGGGACCGTCCGCGACAATCACGAGCCGCTTGCCCGCGGGGATCGCTCCGGAAGGCAGGATCGCCGACGAGAGCCGCGCGGCGGCATCCATGTCGCTCGGCGCGCTCGCGCGATCCGGCGCCATGGAAGTCGCCTGGTCGAGGAAAGCGCGCGTCCGTTTGACGATCTCGCTCGACTGGCCCAGGTCCCGAAGCGCCGCGCCGTGCTTGTCGATGACCCAGAGCCAGGCATGCCCCTTCCCGAGGAAATACTCGAGCAGCACTTCATCCTCGCGCAGGACGCGCGACTGCACCGCTTCGAGCGTGATGGGGCGCGGATACAGAAGCGCGCCGTAGCGGGGCGCATCACGATGGATCGCGATCTCGAGCTCCTCGAGCTTCGAGCGTGAGGCATCGACGCGCGCTCGCGAGGCGTCGCGCTCTTCGGAAGTTTCGTCCTCCGCTAACTGCACCGATGCGGCGCTCAGATCGTCGAGGACGTCCTGCTCCTGGCGCTGCAGCTCTTCCGGCATCTTCTCCCGAAGATGCGCGCGCGATTCGGAGAGCAGGTCGAGAAGAGACCGTGCCTGGGCCCGCTCGGCGAGCTGGAAGCTCCGCGCCACCACGCTTGCATCGACCCGATCGGTCTTTGCGGGGATGAGCCGCGCGAGCGCGCTCTCGTAGAGCCCGACCTTGCCGGCGAGATAGCGCATCTTGAACTCGCCGACGATCAGGCCCTTGCGGACCCTCTCGACCTCGTCGATGGCCTTGAGGGTTTCTTCGAACGCAGCATCCCTCTTGCCCTGCGCCTCGAGGCCCGAGGCGATGCCCGCGTGCGCGCGCCAGCGCTCCTCGGCGAGCCCGGACTCGTCGGCAATCGCTAGCGCCAGACGGTGAGACTGGAGTGCGTCGTCGGACTTTCGCAGGGCGATCTGCGTCTCTCCGAGGACGTTCAGCGCATAGGCATCCGTACCCCTATCTCCGTTTGCGCGTGCGTTGCCGAGCGCCTCCTGGAGAAGCGGCAGGGCGTCGTTCGCCCTGCCCAGCCGGAGCAGGGTCTCGGCGCCGGACACGCAGGAGATCGCCGTTCCTCGCGAGTCCTTCAGCTCGCGCCGGATGGTGATGGCCTGGCGGATCTGCACGAGTCCTTCCGCCGGGTGGTTCTCCTCGGTGAGAAGAACGCCGAGATTGCTGCGTGACCGCGCGATTCCCGCGCGATCGTGTAGACTTTCATAGCCTTTGAGCGTCTTCAGGATGTACGAGCGGGACCGGTCGAGAATCCCCATCTTGAAGTAGCTCATACTGAGACTGTTGAGGGCTTGAAGCTCGCCGCCGGCGTCTTTCAGCTTTCGGCAAAGAGCCACCGACTGCTCCTGCACGACTAGGGCCCGCGTCGGCTCCCCCGTCGCTAGATACGCGGTTCCCAGATCGCTGAGCGCGGCGGCCTCGGCAATCGGCGTCGTTGACGCGCGCGATAGCTCAAGCGCCCTTTCGAGCACCGCTCGGGCGCGTCCGAACTCGCCGACGCGGTTGAGTGCCAAGCCGAGCTTGCCGAGCGTAACCCCTTCGAACCGGACGTCCTTCAACTCCTTGTAGATTGGGGCTGCCTCTTCGAGCGGGTCCAGGGCTTCTCGATTGTGTCCCGCGGCAAGCAGCGCTTCCCCCTGGAACCGGAGGGCTTCTGCGCGTGAGAGTGCGTCGGGGACCTTCTCTGCGATCCGAAGGGCGTCCTTCAGAGCCTGCAACGCCTTGTCGAGATCCGCGGGTGCGGAGTAGACGCCCGCGACACCTTCCAAAGTGGAGAGCTCACCCTTCCAATCTTTTATCTCGCGGCGGATCGCGAGCGCGTGATCGAATGCGTCGAGGGCTCCCTCCCGATCACCCATTGCCGACAGGCTCTTTCCGATGCCAGACCAGCAACGGGCCTGCCCGTCCTTGTCGCCCAGATTGTCGCGGAAGGCGAGCGACTCCCTGTATCGCCGCAGCGCCTCTGCGTGCTGTCCCTGGTTTGCTGCGATCTTGGCCGTTTCTTGGAGCAGATCGTCCGTGCCCTTGACGTCCTTGAGCCTCTTGAGCAGGACCGCGGCAGCGTCGTACTGCTTGATGGCCTCATTCGGATTGGGGACGTCCTTCGCGATGCGGCCCAGCCCGAAATGGCAAGCCGCCTGACCCGCGATGTGGCCGCGAGCACGGTATTGCTGAAGGGCCTTCGAGAACGCGCGGGATGCAGGGTCCGGCCTCTTCTGGATGAGGCTCGCGACCGCCTCCCCATAGATGCGGCCGGGTCCATGCGGCAGGTCGAGACTGTCCATCAGGGCGGTGGTCGCTTCCCGCTTTCCGCGGCGGTCCTGCACGAGGACGATCTGCAGGTAGACCTTGGGATGTTCGGGATCGAGGGCCGCCATTTCTCGTATGGTCGCCGTGGCCCCATCCCAATCCTGAGCATTCTTTTGCCCGTCGCTTCTCTGCTGCAGGGCGACCATCCGCTGCTCGAGCTCCGCGGGGTCCGCAGGAGGCGCGGCTGCAAGAGTAGACGTCCAGACCAGCACGAGAGTAGTCAACAGGGTCTTCATAGGGTCAACGTACACACTCAAAGAGGGCTCATGGTACTTCACCGTGAGAAATTTTTTTCGAACCTCACCGGGACTCGAACGACCTGGCCGATTGGACGAAAAAAATGTGCGATCGGCATCGGATTTCTGGTGTAGTTTCTCGGGGTACTAATCAATCGTTTTCGGGGGCCGGGGGCCCAAGGAGGGTGTCTTGAAGCGATCATCCATCGCAGCGCGATTTGCCCGTATCGCCATGATCTTGGCCGTCGCCAGCCCGGCGCTGGCTGGAGGCGGTGAGACGGGAGACAGTAGCGGAAACCAGCCGGTTCCGACGCCCGAAAGCACCGCCGAAACTGGGTGGAATCCCACGTATTCGTGCAACGTTCCGCAGGGTTATTCGTCAATCTGGGATCTGCTACGGTGCTTGGGTGGCACGATCGCTCCTTCGTTTCACTGCACCCCCAACCCCGATGGAACGTCTAGCCTGTTGATCCCGGCGCCGTGCGATCCCCCGCTCGATCCGGAGGACTATGAGGTCACTTTCTCAACCCCCCAAAACAACCCTCTCGGACCACCGGCGTACGGTATCAAGATCGTGCGCAAGGTAGCGGAAAACGGCAGCACGGAGCCGTATCGATTCCGCCTGAAAGAAAACGATCCCCACATCCAATGGACGAGGGTGCACGTGGATCGCCCCGATCTTGTGGGCAGGATCGCGCTCCTCGATGAAAATTTCACCAGCACCGGGTACATCCAGGTCACGATCAACCAATTGACTCCCGTGCAGGTGACGACCACCGGGTTGGCCGCCTCGAAGGTCGACTCCCTTCTCATCACCGCGCTCGTGCGGCAACATTACGATATTCAGGTCGAGTCCGCTTATATCGTCGTGCTGCATGATCCCACGGGTGCCACCGTCAGGAGCGTCAGTTACCGTACGACGGATCCCCAAATCGTGAGTAGCGAGCTGCGGATCGAGCCCCTCAACCCGCCGCCGGGCCAGACGGGGCCCCCGCCGCCGCCTGACCTGTGATCCGCGCGATCTACGACTAGGACCTCTTGGCGAAGCGGGAGCCCGTCCTAGGGCTCCTCAGTCGAGCTCCCGCTTCGCCGCCCCATCCTTCCGATCCGCGCGATGACGGCCAGGAGCTTGCGGCGGCAGTACCACATGCGCGACTTCACCGTTCCGGGCGGGATCGAGAGGCGTCGCGCGACCTCTTCGTAGGCGAGCTTCTCCATGTACGTCATCCGCCAGAGCTCCTTGCATGCGTCCGGCGCCTGCAGGACGGCCAGGTGCAGCACCTGCTTGTCCTGCAGGTCCGCGAGCGACCGGTAGGGGCTCTCGCTCACGCTTCCGCCTAGAGGATCCCAGCCCGGACCGTGGATCCTTTCGCGGTAGACCTGGCGGATCCGGTCGATGGACGTGTGGTGGGTGATGCCGACGACGTAGGTCCGCAGGGCCGAGCGGCCGTGAAACCTTCCCGATCGCAGGTTCTCGAGCAGCTTGATGTGGATCGACTGGCAGAGGTCTTCGACCTCGTGCATCAGGAGCGGATAGCGCGCTCCGATCTCCCTGCGCACCCACGAGTCCACCTCGCGGAAAGCGCCCTCGTCACCCTCGAGATATTTCTGAATCGCCGAAGAATCGGGAGTCGCCTGCTCGTCGCTCATTCAGGGGGGCCCGCTGCCGTCCACTTTCCACACATTACATCATAGTGACGGAGATACGATGTCTCGGCGCGCCGCATCTACGCGGTGTCGATGACGCACACTTCCTACCCAGCTACGCAAAGTGCCCCTTCCCTAAGGACCGCTTCTATGACGCGACGTCGCGCTGTACCGCTCTGAGCGGAATGACGCTCTTCGGCCGTCAGCTCAGACGGGGCTGCGCGCGGAAATCGTCAACACCCTTCTTCAGGATCGGGCGGGCTTTCTGTGGCTCGGCTCACGAGAGGGGCTCACGCTGTACGACGGATACGCCGCGACCGTCTTCGAGCACGACACTTCGGATCCGACTTCGCTCGCGGACAATGCGGTGCGGACCGTCTTCCAGGACCGCAAGGGCGATCTCTGGATCGGGACCAACACGGGAGGTCTCGATAGGCTCGATCTCGCGACCCGCGCCTTCCGGCACTACCAGCGCGACGAGGCCCATGCGGAGTCGCTGAGCCATAACGACGTCCATGCGATCGCCGAGGGCAGATCGGTCAGTGCGGCAACGGCCAGTAGCCCTCATCCCCTCACGGTCGGGGCGGCCCCGGGGAAGCCCCGGGGGGCTTCGACCGTGGATTCCCCCTAGTACTCACCGCCGGCGACGGAGCCCTTCGGGGCTCCCGCCGGCGGTTCTTTTCGTGGGTACGACGCCAAAAGTATCGGAATCGTCATCTTTTCGATTAGACAGAGTCACTGGATCAACACTAAGCTGTTGCCATGGAGAGCACCAGGCGACAGGGATCCACGGCGCCGGAGGCCGCTTCCAGCCTCGGCCACATGCCGAGCGGGACGCGCTGGGAGTTCGATCAGTCGGTGGCAGACGTCTTCGACGACATGCTGCGCCGGTCGATCCCGCAGCACGACGTGATGAGGGCGGCGGTGAACGAGGTCGCGCGCTCCTTCGTCCAGCCCAACACGGATATCGTGGATCTGGGCTGCTCGCGAGGCGAGACACTGGCCCCCCTCCTCGAGGAGTTCGGCGATTCGGTGCGCTACATCGCGTGCGACGTGAGCCAGCCGATGCTGGAGATCTGCCGGGAGCGGTTCGCCGGGCCGATCGGGTCCGGAGCGATGGACGTCCGCGAGTGCGACCTGCGCCGTGACTTCCCCGAGGGACGCGCCTCGGTCATCCTCTCGGTGCTGACCCTCCAGTTCACGCCGATCGAATACCGCCGGCGCATCGTGGAGGCGGCTTACGATCATCTGGTCGAGGGCGGAGCCCTCGTCCTGGTCGAGAAGCTGGTGGGCCGCTCCGCGCGGCTCGACCGGATGCTCGACGACATCTACCTGCGGTTCAAGGCGCAGAACGGCTACTCGCAGGAGGAGATCGCGCGCAAGAAGCTCAGCCTGGAAGGCGTCCTGGTCCCGCTCGATGCGGGCCAGAACCAGACGCTGCTCCAGGAATCGGGGTTCCGCAGCGTCGAATGCTTCTGGCGCTGGATGAACTTCGGCGCCTGGGTCGCGGTGAAATAGAGCGTGGTCCGGATCGGCGCGATCTTCTACCGTTACAGGAAGTTCTTCATTCCGGCCGCCATGCTGATCGTGCTGGCGATCTTCCGGCCGGTCGTGCCGGCCGGCAGCCGCGCGCTCGACACCCTTCTCGACGTCGTCGGCGTCGCGGTCGCGCTCTGCGGCCAGTCCCTGCGGGCGGCGGTGATCGGCTACGTCTACATCCTGCGGGGCGGCAAGGACGGCAAGGCGTACGCCGAGGATCTCGTCACCGGCGGGCTCTTCGCGCACGCGCGCAATCCCCTCTATCTCGGAAACCTGATCCTGCTCGCCGGTCTGTTGACCATCTACAACAGCCCCGCCGCCTATCTGGTCGTGCTGCCGCTGGCGATCTTCTTCTACTCGGCCATCATCGCGGCCGAGGAAGCCTATCTGCGCGGCCGCTTCGGGGAGGCGTTCGAGGCTTACTGCGAGCGGGTGCCGCGGTGGATCCCCGATTTCCGCGGAATCCGGAAGACGGTCGCGGGCATGTCCTTCAACTGGCGCCGTCTGGTGCGCAAGGAGTACGGCAGCGCCTATGCATGGATCCTCGCGGCGCTCCTGCTGCGAGTCTGGGTCGTGAGCACGCACGCCGCGTACGCCGACGAGCGCCCCTATCTCCTCTGGTACCTGCTCCCGTTCGGGCTGGCGACTCTGGGATGGGCGACGGCGCGGTTCATGAAGAAGCAGCGGCGTCTCGTCGACCGGCCGGCGTTCTCGGCCTCGAGAGGATAAGAATGCCGAACCCGGGAAGCGGGGCGCACGACAGGCCCCTGGCGGAGCTTCGAGCCCATATCGACCGCATCAACCACGAGATCCTGGCTCTTTTGCAGCAGCGCGCGACGCTGGTGCTGGGCATCGCCGAGATCAAGCGGGCCAATGGCCTCGAGGGCTTCGACCCCGCGCGCGAGGATGAGATGCTGGAGGATCTCCTCGGTCGGAGCGAGGGTCCCTTCGGCGAGGCCGAGCTGCGCGAGATCTTCCGGACCATCTTCCGCGCCTCGCTCGATATCCAGGAGCGCGAGCTGTGGAAGGGGCTCCAGGTGAAGCGCAAGGACCTCGTGCCGCAGGGCGGCGTCCGCGTGGGCGGCGTCGCCATCGGCGGGGGCGCGACCGTGATGATCGCCGGGCCGTGCTCCGTCGAGAACGCCGAGCAGATGGAGAGCGTGGCGGGATTTTTGGGCGGATACGGAAACATGATTCTGCGCGGGGGAGCCTACAAGCCGCGCACCAATCCCTATTCGTTCCAGGGCCTGCGCGAGGAAGGGCTCGCGCTCCTGCAGACCTCCGCAGCCCGGCACCGCCTTCCCACGGTCACCGAGATCCTGGACGTCTCGAGCCTCGAGGCCGTGGCGGCGCACGCCGACATGCTCCAGGTCGGCGCCCGCAACATGTACAACACCGAGCTCCTGAAGGCGCTCGGTCGGATCGACAAGCCCGTCCTGCTCAAGCGCAGCTTCATGGCCACGATCGAGGAGTTCCTGCTGGCCGCCGAATACATCGTCAGCTCGGGGAATCCCCAGGTCGTGCTCTGCGAGCGCGGCATCCGGACCTTCGAGCGCGCCACGCGCAATACGCTCGACATCTCCGCGGTGGCGCTGCTCAAGCGCGAGACGGCGCTTCCCCTCATCGTCGATCTGAGCCATTCGCTCGGCCGGCGCGACATCGTCCTGCCCTGCGCGCGCGGCGTCCTCGCGGCGGGCGCCGACGGGCTGATGCTCGAGGTCCATCCCAATCCCGAGCGCGCGCTCTCCGACGGCTTCCAGCAGCTCGACCTCGCGACCTTCGCGAGCCTGATGGAGGAGCTGGGGATGGGGACCGCCGGCGATCGGCCGGCGCCCGGCGCGGCTCTCGGAACGGCCCTGCCGGTGGCGGCGCGTCCGGTGCGGGGCGCGGGCGACACGCCGTCCCACTGACGTCCTGACCCACCCCCTGTAACACGCGGCCGCCAACCCGTCTTCATGAGGTGGGCAGGGGCGGGCGGGGCCTGATCACACGGACTTCCGGGGATCAGGTGTCGAGCACGCGGATCGGCAGGACCATCGTCTGGATGCCGCCGAACTGAAGGCGGCGCTGGATGGCGACGGCGGTCTCGTTGTGCAGGATGCGCTGGTACCAGCGCTCTTCGCGGAAGATCAGCTTGCCCATGAAGATGATCGCGCGGGGGAACTCGCGCACGATCTGCTGGCAGATCCGCTCGACGGTCGTGACCGCCTCCGTTCCCAGGTCCATCCGGTAGCCCGCGCGCAGGCCGTGCGCGCGCGCCCACGCCACGTACAGCTTGAGGTGCTTCTCGGTATCCGCCTTCAGCAGCTCGATCTCGTTGACCCCCTTGAAGACGCCGGAATCCGCGATGGCGGCCGAGACGAAGAGGAAGTTCTTGAAGTGGTTCGGGAAGCACTTGTGGATCGAGAGCACCTGGTGCAGCCCGAACCCTGAGAACGAGGTCACGCAGATGACGGCGGTGGGCGCGGTGCGGTCGAGGTCCTCCTCCATCGGGACGGCCTCCGAGGGACTGGGAGGGGGCGTTCCGACGAGCACGTCGTCCAGCCTCGCCAGGTCGCGGCGCACCTGGCCGTAGTGGCCCTGCACCCAGAAGCAGAACCCGATGAAGAGCCCCGTGGCGACCAGGGTCACCCATCCGCCCTCGCTGAACTTCTCGAACACGGTCACGGTCAGGATCGTGACGCACATGACGAGCCCGGTCCCGTGAAGAGCGAGGAGGCTGCGCCAGCGCGGTTCCTTGTGGCGCACGCGAATCCAGTGCAGCGACATCCCCAGCTCGGTCAGCGAGAACGTGATGAACACGTTGATGGAATACATGACGACGAGCGTCGCGATGTGTCCCCGCGTGTAGACGAGCGACGCGGCGCCCGCGATCCCCATGATCAGCACACCGTTCTTCGTGACCAGCCGGTCGGAGAGCTGCGCGAGCCGGTGCGGCATCCACGAGTCGAGGGCCATGTTGGCGAGGACGCGCGGACCGTCCAGGAACCCCGTCTGCGCCGCGACGAAGAGGAGGGCGGCCTCGGCCAGGAGGCTCACGACCACGAGCGCCGTGCCGACGGAGAACCGGCCGACCTGCCAGGAGCCGAAGAGGTTCGTGAGCATGACCGCGTTCATCGTCTGGCCGGGCACGGGCTGGGATCCGGTCAGCAGGTACGCCACGAGGATCCCGCCCGCGGTGAATGCCAGGGAGCACGCCATCAGGGTCATGGTCCGGCGGCCCGTCCGGATCCGCGGCTCGCGCAGGGTGGCGATCCCGTTCGAGACGGCCTCGATGCCCGTATAGGTGCCGCCTCCCAGGGAATACGCGCGCAGGAGGATCAGGAGGATCGCGCCCAGGCCGAGCGACGAGACGGAGCTGTGGAAGTCCACCGAGGCGCCGTGGACGACGGACGGCATCGCCGTGGCGTGGCTTCCGATCGCGTAGAGGATCGCGAACGCGTGCGTCACGATGAAGAGGAGGAAGATCGGCGCCAGCACGGTCACCGACTCCTTCACGCCGCGCAGGTTCAGCAGGATGAGGATCCCCAGCCCGAGGAACTCGAACGGGAGCTTCCACGGCGTCCACGCGACGGGGAGCAGCGACCAGAGCTGATCGCAGGCGCTGGCGACCGAGACGGTGATCGTCAGGACGTAGTCGACGAGCAGCGCGCAGCCCGAGACGACGCCGACGCGCTTGCCGAGAAGCTTGCTCGCGACGAGATAGCCGCCTCCGCCACCTGGGAAATGCTCGATGAGGTTCGAGTACGCGATCGAGATCATCGCGATGGTGAGCGCCATCATGGCGAAGAGGATCAGGGCGAGGTGCGTGTGGGTCCCGAGGGCCTTGTAGGCCTCCTCGGGGCCGTACGCGGACGACGAGAGGCCGTCCGCGCCCAGTCCGACCCATGCGAGGAAGGCGACGAGCGAGAGGTTGTGGAAGATCCGCGGATCCGCGAGATCGTGCGGCGCGCCGACGATCATCCGCCAGAGCCGCGAGCGCTTGCGCACGCGCGGAGGCGGCCCGGACGGCGGCGGCGCGCTCACCTCTTGGTCAGGCGAGAGAGTCGGTAATCCCATTTCCACTCGAGGATGCCGAACAGGAGCGCGGCCAGAAGACCCATCGGCCACGCCAGCAGGGCCAGCAGGCGCACTCCGGGCGGAAGGGACGCGGGCCAGCGGAGCAGCATCCAGCAAAGGCCACCCGCGATGGCGAGGACGTGGAGCACGGTGATCCGCGAGGCCTTGAGCTGCTCCACACGCAGGTGGGCGTTGAGGATCGCGCGCAGATCGTCGAGCGTCGAGGGGGAGGACGGGCGGGGATCGCCGGGGTCCTCGCCGGAGATCTTTCGGAGGGCGTTCATGCGTCACCCTCAGTATCCGGCGCGCGGGGAAAAGATGTCCGGAAGGAGCGCTAAAGAAGATCTAAAGGATCAGAGCGGCTCGGCGATGAAGCGGTATCCGACCCAGGGCTCCGTCACGATGAAGCGGGGATTGGAGGGATCGGGCTCGAGCTTGCGGCGCAGGGTGCCCACGTGGACACGCACGGTGTCCGCCGTCGTCCCTGCGGCGCCCTTCCACACGCGCGCGATGAGCTGCTGGTGGGTCAGCGGCCTTCCGGCATGGCGCGCGAAGAGCTCGAGCAGGGCGAACTCGGTCGGGGTCAGGTGGATGTCCTCGTCCTGGCGCAGGACACGGCGGCGATCGAGGTCGATGACGAGATCCGGAAAGCGGAGGACCGACTCGGACGCGCGGCCCGGCGCGCGGCGCAGTTGCGCGCGGACGCGCGCGAGCAGCTCGGTCAGGGAGAAAGGCTTGGTGACGTAGTCGTCCGCGCCGAGGTCGAGCGCGCGCACCTTGTCCATCTCCTGCTCGCGCACCGAGAGCACGACGATCGGGACCGTCGAGCGCTTCCGCAGCGTCTCGATCACGGCGAACCCGTCCATCACCGGCATCGCCAGGTCCGTGAGGACGAGGTCGAAGGCATCGTCGGCGGCCGCCGCCGCGCCTTCCTCGCCGTTGGCCGCGCTCGCGACGTCGTGGCCCTCCGCGCGAAGCTCGGTCGAGAGCGCATCGCGGATGGAGACGTCGTCGTCGATGACGAGGATGCGCGCCATCTCAGAGCGCCCCGGTCCCGGTGGCGCCCGTCGCGGCGGCGCCCAGGGCTCCCGCGGCGGGAAGCTCGACGCGCGCGGACATGCCGCCCCCCTCGCGCGGCTGGAGCGTGACAGCTCCTCCCATGGTCTGGGCGAAGCGCCGCGCGATCTCGAGACCCAGCCCCGTTCTCGGCAGATCCCCGCCGGCGGGTGACGGCGTGGGGCCGGGGGGAAGATCCGCCCCTTCCCTGGGCGCCATCCCGCGGCCTCGATCCAGGACCTCGATCACGACGCGCAGCGGTCCGGACGCGGGCGTCCCCGCCGTGAGCTCGATGGGCGCGGCCGTCGGCGAGGCGCGGTCGGCGTTCTCGACGAGGTTGATGAGGATCTCCAGCGCGAGCGAGGGATCCACGTCGATGTCGGGGCAGTCGGCCTCCACGCGCACGTCGATCCGGCGCCGCGAGACGATGTCCGGAAGGTGCTCCTTCGTCGCGCGGAAGAGGTCCGCGGGCGGAGTCGGCTCGCGATGGGGGCGGGCCACGCCGGCCTCCAGGCGCGCCATGTCGAGGAGGTTCCGGATGCGGCGGTTCAGGCGCGCCGCCTCCGTCATGATGACGCTCACCGGCTTCTCCGCGCTCGAGCCGTCGTCCAGAGCGCGCTTGACCGACTGCACGGAGACGAGGATCGACGTCAGGGGGGTCGAGAGGTCGTGCGAGACGGCCTGCAGGAGCGTGGTCTTCAGCGAATCGCTCGCCTTGAGGGCTTCGATGCGGGACTGCTCGGCGAGGAACCGCTCGCGCTCGAGAGCGAGCCCCAGCAGACGCGCGACCGCTTCGAGCGTCTCGCGATTCGCCTTCGTGCCGTAGGCCATGAACCGTCCGGCCGGGCGTCCGCCGACGGTGACCGGAAGCTGGACGTTGCGCCATCCCTTCCCCGTGGAGGGCCCGGGATCGGCCCTCAGCAGGCGATGCATCTCGAGATCCCTGGGCTCGCCGATCCAGCCCGTCTCCGCGCGGCCCTCGGCGGCGTCATCGAACAGGATCAACCCGCCGCCCTGCGCGCCGAGCTTTCTCAGCGCGCGGCCGGTCGCGGCGTCGAGACCGCCGGGACTGGCGCTTGCCGTGAACAGATCCACGCACAGCTCGTAGAGGGCCTCGATCTCCCGCTGGCGGCTCTCCGACTCGGCGGCGCGCGCGCGCTCGCGCACGACGAGCCGGCTCGCGATGGTCGTCGCGAAGAGGAAGCCCGCGAGCGCGATCCAGTTCTGCCGGTCCTCGATGTGGAAGCTGCCGGTGGGGGCGAAGAAGAAGAAATTGAAGGCGGCGGTGGCGGCGAGCGAGGCGATGGTTCCGGCGATGAATCCACGCCACGCCGCGAGGCCGAGAACGGAGACGAGGAAGATGAACCCGGCGGTCACCGCGTTGGCGTCGATGGCGAGGCTCAGGGCGGTCGCGGCGCCCACGACCCCCACGGCCAGCAGCGCCTGGACCGCGACCATCGAAAGCCGGCGGGACATGGAGGGATTCTACGTCCCTTCGGGATGCGAGCCGACCCTCGCACGGCCCGCCCTGTTTCGTTTGCGCGCTCTCGAATCGTGCGGAGAATGGAAGAAAGGGACGAAATCTCCATTCGTTGGAGGTGATTCATGGTTCGCAGGCTGCGTCTTCTCGCTCTTCTCCTGGCCATCGTCGGCATGGCCGCTCTCGAAGTCACCGCCGCCCCGCCGCCGGATCACGGGAACAAGGGTCCCAAAGAGCACAAGGTCAAGCATCAGAAGCAGCACAACGGCAAAGACCTGGTCGGGAACAACATCAAGGCCGACGGGAGGCATCAGCTCCATCAGAACGGCAAGCATACGGCCTACGTGGACGTGTCCAACGGAAAGATCGCGGGCGTCGTCGTGAAGAACGCGGACACGGGCGATGTTCCCGTGACGAAGTACAAGACGAACAAGAAGATGGCCATGGGGCCTCGGAGCGGCGCGATGCCCGCCGGCTACCAGCAGGTCCAGTACGAATACGTGGACACGGTGTGGATCGGTTACGGCTACATCGACGAGTGGGGCGACGAGCAGATCTACTGGTTCCCCTACGACATGATCCTCGACGGCGATACGGGCGCCATCGAGTACGTGCCGGTGTATTAGAGCAGGGCGGGAGGCGGCGGCGTCGGCGCCGGCCGTGAGCCGCGCGGTCGCCTCCTGTCGGGTTTCCCGAACGTCGGAGTCTGGAAGGGCACGAGAGGCATTGGCGCGGGAGCCTCGCCGATCGTTGCGGTGCCGCGCGATTCCCGCCGCCACGTCCTGAGGCACGGGGATTGCTGATCCCGTGAGACATGGCCAGCGCCCTTGCGACTTCGATCGCACCCCATCGAAAGCCGTCGCCCCTTCGCGCGGGCCACCCCAGGACGTCGCGATCGCGGCGCATGACCCGGGCCGCTAAGCCCCCTGTCGGCAAGCCTCTCTCGATCGTCGACGATCCCGCGGAGTCGGCGCACGAGGCGCGGCTTCGCTACGTCAGCGATGCCACGCCCGGACTCTCGCGCCTCCGGTCCGGACGGGGGTTCCGCTATCGGCTCCCCGAGGGAGGGCCCGTACGCGACGCCGCGACGCTCACGCGTATTCGCGCCCTCGCGATTCCCCCTGCGTGGACGAGCGTCTGGATCTGCCCTCACGCGGACGGACACCTTCAGGCCACGGGACGCGACGCCAAGGGACGCAAACAATACCGCTACCACGCGCGCTTCCGGGCGGAGCGCGAGAGCACGAAGTATGGCCGGATGCTGCAATTCGGAGCGGCTCTCCCGGCGATCCGTGCGAAGGTCGAGTCCGACCTGGCCCGCAGAGGCCTGCCTCGCGAAAAGGTCCTCGCGCTCGTCGTGCGCCTGCTCGAAGCGACGCTGATCCGGGTCGGAAACCGGGAGTACACGAAGCAGAACCGATCGTTCGGGCTGACGACGATGCGCGACCGGCACGTCGACGTCAGCGGCGCCACCGTGCGCTTCGAGTTCCGTGGCAAGAGCGGGAAGTGGCAGAGCATCCGGATCACGGATCGCCGCCTCGCGCCGCTCGTGCGCCGATGCCAGGAGATGCCGGGCCAGGAGCTCTTTCAGTACGACGACCCCGACAATGGAAGGCAGTCGATCGACTCGTCCGCCGTGAACGCCTACCTGCGGGAGATCGCAGGACAGGAGTTCACCGCCAAGGACTTCCGGACCTGGGCGGGAACCGTGCTGGGGGCCTTCGAGCTGAGCGCCCTTCCCGCCTATGACGGAACCGCCCAGGCAAGGCGGCTCCTTGCGGGCGCGATCGAGGCCGTGGCGAAGCGCCTCGGCAATACGCCCGCCATCTGCCGCAAGTGCTACGTGCACCCCGCCGTCGTCGATGCCTGGATGGACGGCGTCACGATACGCGCGGCCCGAGGCCGGACGAGAGCCCGCGCGTCCCTGAGCGCGGAGGAATCCGCGGTGATGGCGCTCTTGCGCCGGAGGCTCGCGAAGCCGGGCACAGCGAGTCGCGGATCAAGCAGGATCGCTGCGGGCCGGCGGCGATAGCATCCTCGGGCGTGCGCCCGCGCGCTTCGAAGTCACACAGACGGATCTTCGGACGTGGGACCGAAGCTCACCTTGGCGTCATACCGCAGACACCGGCACTCGGGCTGACGGCAGGAGCCGTCGCGGTGGGAATCCCGAACGTGCCCGCACTCGCACTCGTTCCGAATCGTGATCATCGCGTCTCCCCCCGTTCGGTTGATCGTCGGATCAATATACTACCGGGCGACCGGAATCGATGCAGATCCACGGGTGTCGGTCTCGTCACGCGCCAGCGAGGCGAGATGGAGCAGATCCGGATCGCCCGGCGCGCGCTCGAGGCCGCGCTCGCAGAGAGCGGCCGCGGAGGCGAGATCACCCTGTCGTAGCGCAATGGCCGCGAGATAGCGGTGGGCCATCGCGGCGTCCGGCTTGATCGCGAGGGCCGCGGCGAAGGAGTCGCGCGCCTCGACCAGATCGCCCCGGCGATAGGCGATCTCGCCGAGCAGGAGGCGCGGGGCGTGGCTTCCGGGGAAGTCGTCGGAGATCCGACGCAGCGCGAGGAGAGCCCCATCCAGATCGCCGCGATCGCGCATCTCCAGCGCGGCATCGAGGCGCATCCGGAGCATGCTCTCTCGATGCCATCCTCCGACACAGACGCCCGCGGCGATCACCGCCACCCCCAATACGGCGGCTCCGCGCCGGGCACGGTGATCGAGGCCGGCCCAGCGCACGAGCGCCGCCCCCAGGACGGGGATCGCCGCAAGCACAAAGGGAGCTGAAAACCAGGAGAGCCCGGCGGCGACGGCCCCGCCGGGAAGCACGAACGCGGGCGCGAGCGCCGCCGCCGCGACCAGGACGCTGGGCGCGAGCGAGACGAGGAGAGCCGGCCGGCCGAGCGCGAGCGTCTCGACTCCCGCACAGACGCCGAGGGTCAACGCCAGAGCCAGGAGCGGAAGCCATCGCCACGCGCGAGGCACGTCTTCTCGGAACGAGAGCTCGCGGACCCGCGAGCCGAGCGCCAGCCACAGCACGAGCCCGAAGATCCCGGCATGCACGAGGAAGAGCGCGAGCGTCCGCGAGGGCGCGCTCGACTGCCCGACGGAGGCGTGAGCCAGAAAGTGGAGCGGGAAGGCGCCGAGCGCGAGCCAGCGCGCGGGGCGGCCGGCGAGCGCGGTCGAAGTGATCGCGAGGAAGGGGAGCACGAAGTCGATTCCGACGAAGCCCCAGTCGACGATGCCGATCGCCGGAACACCCAGAAGGAGAGGGCTGCCCGGAAGCGTCCAGTGCCACCATCCCGCGGCGCCGGCGGCGGTCTCGACGCTCCACCCGATGGCGCCGAGGAAAAGACAGGCCCACAGGACCTGCGGGAACAGGCGCGCGGCCGGCTCGGTGCTCGAGGCCCGGGGCCGGGCCCCGTCGCCTCTGGTGCGGCCGCGGCGTGCTTCGCGCACGGGACGATCCTCGGCGAGGCGGCCGTTCGGTTCCGCGCCCCGTGCGCGCGCCTGGGACGAACGCGGATCGTCGAGAGTCCTCGAGAAGCGCCAGCCCAGCCACCAGCCGAGATAGGCGACGAGCGCCCATCCGACGATCTCCTGCGCCGGGACGCCGCCGACGGTCAGCGCGTCCCCATGCATCAGATAGGGCGCGCGCGCCCCGAGCATCCTCTCGGTCACGAACCGGACGCCGACCCCGCGCCCGATCCCGTACAGCGCCGCGGCGCACCAGAAGGCGATGGCCCGCGATCGGGGAAGAGATCGAAGCGAGTGCGCGACGAGCGCGGCCAGCGCCAGGAGAGAAGCCGGAGCGAGGATCATCATCACGAGACAAGAATGGGATCGGCCCCTTGAGGAATCCTTGAATCAGGAGCGGACCGGTGCTCCCGGAAGGCGCGTAACTCCTTGTGCGGAAAGGAGCTGGCCCCCACGAAAGAATTCCTGCTCAGGTGTCGGGGAGGCGTGAGGCGGCGCGGGAAGGTCCCGTCAATCCAAGGCTGAAAGGATCGAGGCGGATCCGGACGCTGGCTGGATCTTCGTCCCCGGCTTGGGGGACTTCCCGGCGCCCGAGCCCGGCTTCCCCCCGCCGGGGCTCGAGGAAGACGGGGCGGGCGCGGGGGCGAGAGGCGCATCGGGATCGCGGCGCAGATCCACGAGACGAAGAAGGTAGGGTGTCGCTTCGAGGCGCGTGATCGAAGCCCCCGGCTTCAGGACCCGAAGCGTCCCGCCCACGGGAGCGATCAACCCTTCCTCGAGCGCGATCGCCACATAGCCGCGAAGCGCATCGGGAATCTCGCTCTCGTCCCACAGGTCGAGCTTCGCGCCCGCGCGCTGCCTCGCTTCGGCATCGCGCCCCGCGGCCCTCACGGCGCCGATCGCAAAATCGAGCCTCGTGACCGCGGCGCCGGGCGAGAACGTCAGCGGGCACGGCGCCTTGAAGCACACACCCCCCGTCGCCGGATCGATCAGGGCGCCGTGCGCCCGCACGCCCGACGCCGACTCGATGTACGGATACGCGGGATCGGCGGTGGAGACGTCGGTGAAGGAAGAGGCCGCGGGGATCCTCTGGGGAGATCCGGCGGCGAGGGCGAGGGCGCGCGCGAGCTCGGCGCGTGTCAGCGCCGACTGCGGCTCGAAGCGATTCTCCCGGCCGACCATGACACGGCGCGCGAGCGCGAGCGCCACGCGCTGCTTCTCGTCGGGGGTCAGCCCCGAGAGATCCGTCATGCCGTCGGCGGTTACGGTCGCCGCCTCCTGGTGCAGGTAGAACATCTGATCGAAGGCGCTTCCTCCCGTCTTGGAGGAGATCTCGAGCGTGAGAGGCGCGGGAACCGACCCGACCAGCGTTACCCCCTCCGACCGTCCGAAGAGCGAGGCGCCGTTGAAGGCGTCCGAGCGGGAGACTTCATGTCCCGCGCTGTCGCGAAGCAGGATGTCGAAATCGTTGCCGCCGGGAAGCGTGCCCCAGGCGAGCGATGCCTGGAAGAACGCGGCGCCCCCGCTCGACGAGAGAGGGACGCTCAGCGTTCCGCCCCCTGCCGGGTAGAGTCCCTGGGTCTCGAGAGGCGCGGTATGGGTGATCGTGAACGGGCGCTGATCGAGCCATCCCGCGTAGTGCGTGCCGAAGGGACGGTTCGCGTCGATCGCGCTGGTCAGTGCCGCCCACACATCGACGCGCCCGGCCCCGGCCTCGTAGCGGTCCCTGTCCAGCATCGGGGTGGACGTCTTCTGAAGGATGGTCTTGACCTGCGCGGGCGTCAGGGAGGGATTGCGCTCGAGCATCAGGGCGATGACTCCGGCCACGTGCGGCGCGGCGAACGAGGTGCCGCTCGAGACCGTGTAGTAGGTCAGGTCCTGGGGAGGCACGGTCGTTCCGCCGGAGGGATCGGTCACCCCCGTCACGCCGTTCACCCCGCCGACGAGCGTGGACGCCGCGGCGATGATCCCTTCCCCGGGCGCGGCGAGAAGAGGGTGGTAGAGGAGCTCCTCGTAGATGCCGCGCGAGGACCACTCCGAGAGGCTGCCGTCCTTGCGGACCGAGGCGACGCCGATGACCCACGGCGCCACGGAGTAGGGATTCAGCGTATCGGGAGCGGGGCCGTAGTTGCCTGCGGCGAAGACGACGTTGATGCCGCTGTCGTAGAGCGCCTGAGTGGCGATGTTGATGGGATCGTCCGGATCGAACCAGCCGTCGGTCCCCCAGGAGCAGTTGACGATGCGCACGCCGTACTGCGACGCATGGTCGAGGACGTAGTCGAAGCCCTCGAGCATGTTGACGATCAGGACGTCGCCCGCAGAGAGACCGAGGATCTTCGCGCCGGGCGCGATGCCGCGGTACCTTCCGCCGCTCGCCGCGCCGCTTCCGGCGGCGACCGACGACACGAAGGTCCCGTGCCCCATCACGACATCGGTGTTCGGAAGGCCCGCGACGAAGGTGGGATACGAGAATCCGATCCCCGTGCCGGACGCGTTGTTCAGCCGGACGTTCTGGATGACCTTGGTGCCGAAGGGAAGATCGGGATGCGTGGCGTCCACGCCGGTGTCGAGAGTGGCGATCGTCACGCCGGCGCCCGTCACGGGGTATCCCCCGGGAAGCGCCAGGTCGAGATCGTCCTGCGCCTCGTCCGCGCCGATGAGGGCGCGGCTCTCGCGGTCGAAGATCGAGAGGGTGCGGTTCGCAAAGATCGAGCGGACCTGGGGGTTGTTCGCCATCAGGCCGATCTGCTGCTTCGTCGCGTTGACCATCAGCATCGGCAGGCGATGGAAGATCGTCCCTCCCGTGATGCCGATCGAGGAGAGCGCGGCCAGATCGACCGCGGTCGGGTAGTGCCTGTAGGTGACGACGACGTCGATCGCGGACGTGTTCGGCAGCGTCGAAAGCACGTTGAGCATCTCGAGGTCGAGGTCCGCGGGATTTCCCGTCTGGAGGTCGCCGAACGTGAGCCCGGACGCGTCGCTCCAGCGCACGCCGGACGCATCGCTCCACCTGACGCCGTCCGCCTCGGACCAGAAGAGTCCCGAGGCGTCGCTCCAGCGGACGCCTCCGACCTCGTCCCACCGCAGGCCCGAGGCATCGCTCCAGCGCAGGCCCGACGCGTCGCTCCACCGGACGCCCGTGACGTCGTTCCATCGCACCGATGAGGGCTGCGTCACGTACGGACCCGCGCCGACCGGACCGGCGCACGGGCAGGCCGCAAGGATCACGACGAGCGCCGCGACCCCGGTACGCCTCAACTCGCGGAGGAGCATGACCGCGTGAATCCCCTTCCCTTGCGACGATCCCCGTGGAGGATCAACGAGAACAGTTTACGACCAGGAATCGGACTACGGCCACCCGAAAATCTACGAAGAGGGCCGCTTCAAGGCCGCTTCGTAGGTCCGGCGCGCTTCCGGCGAAGGGCGGGCACCGGCTTCTCGTGACAGCTCGTAGGAGAGCCGCTTCCACTCCGCTTCGACCCCGTTCCGATCGGCCCGCGCGCCCAGGGCGCGGATCAGTCGGACGGACGCCGCCTCGTCGAGCGGATCGAGCGCGAGGGTCTCCCGCAGGAGCGCGATGCCGGCCTGCGGATCCCCCGACTGTAGGTGAAGATCGGACAATTCCTTCAGCGCCGAGCGGCGCAGAGTCTCCAGGCTCGTGCGCACGACCTCCACCCAGTCCGCGTAGTCCTCTTCCATGAAGGGTCCGCGGTAGAGCGCGAGCGCCTCGTTGAAGGAGGCGATCGCCCCCTCGGGATCCCCGCGCTGGACCTTGCTCCGTGCCGTACGGACGCGCTCCTCGAACGACTCGACGTCGATCTCGTAGCGATAGGCGGGATTCAGAAGGTAGGCCCCGTGCTCGAAGAGGATGAAGCTCTTGGCGATGCGATGGCCGTGGTTGAGGGCGCGGCGCAGGAAGGAGATCGTCGGATGGAAGTTCTTCTCGATGACCGAGGGCCGCGCATTCGCCCATAGCGCGTCCATGAGACGGTCCTTGGAGGCGCGCCGGTTTCGGGACGAGGCGAGCAGGCAGAACATCTCGAGGGAGCGGCGGATCTTCCATGCGGCGGCGGGGATCTTCTTCTCGGCGTCGCGATAGACCTCGATGGGGCCGAGAAGGCGGACCGTCAGATCGGCGGCCTTGCGCGCCTGCGGCGTGGGGCGCGCGGCGCGCGCGGCTTCGGTGCGCGACGCGGGCTGCGCGAGATACGAGGGCGCCTTCTCGACCCCGCCGAGCAGCTCCAGGAATCCTTCGTCGAGTCCCGCGACGCGCATGAGCGGAGCGCGATAGTCGAACCGCGTCGTGAGTGCGATCGCCCTGGAAGCCGCCGCCTTTGCTCCCTCCCTGTCGCCCGTCCGGAAGAGCGCGAACCCGAGCCAGAGCCGCGCCAGGAACTCCTGATAGGAGCGGCCGAGTCCGGCATAGCGCTCCGCCGATTCCGAGAGCAGGGCGAGCGCCTCCCCGGCGCGCCCGGCGCGCATGCGGATCTCGCCGAGCGCGAAGAGCGACGAGGCCATCCCTTCCGGATCGTCCAGCTCCTTCCACTGCGCGACGACCGAGGCGCCCAGATCCTCCGCTTCGTCGAACGATCCGCTGCGCGCGGCCAGGATCGCGCTCTCTTCGTCGATGTTGCGGACCACGTCCGCTTGACCCAGCTTGGTGAAGAGCAGCCGGGCGCGCGCATAGCGCTCCGCCGCCGCCTCGAAGTCTCCCGATTCCCGCAGCAGGTTCCCCTCCGCCTCCAGGGCGTCCGCGGCGAGCGAAGGAAGGCGGAGCTTGCGCGCGATCTCGGCGGCGTCGCCGAGAAGGAGGTTCGCGCGCGTGAACTCGCCGCGAATCGTCGCGATCCGGACGAGATTCAGATAGGCCGCGCCTTCTTGCGGGCCGACGTGCGGGTTGTCCGGACCGGTGAGGATCTGAAAGCACTCCGCCGCGCGCTTCAGGTCGCCGGTCACCGCGTGCGGCAGCCCCAGGTTGTGCGCGATCATCAGCACGAGGTGACGGTCACCGCCTTGACGCGCGCGATCGAGCGCCCGCTGCCACCCCTGGATCGCTTCCTGGAACCGGTTGTCGCGATACCGGATGATCGAGAGCGTATTGAGGATCCGGGCGACGAGACCGGGGTCCTCGTCCCCCGCCTCGCGAAGCGCCTCTTCGGCGGTCGTCGCCGCACGGCTGCTCTCGCCCCGCCGCATGAGCGCGTACGCGAGACCCTGCAGCGCGTTGGCGCGCGCCATTCCCCGCATCTCCTGCTCGCCGTCCGGGCCCACGGCCTCGAGCGCCCTCTCGAAATGCACCGCCGCGGAAGGGTAGTCCCCCGAGAGCCGCGCGGATTCCCCCAGAAGGTCGTCCACGATGGCGGCCTTCACGCCGCGGGAGGCGACGAACCGCGCCGCATCCATCACGGCCGCGAGCGTTCCCGCCCGCAGGAGCGCGTGCCCCTGCTGTCGGAGCAGCTCGAGGAGCCCCTCGGTGTCTTCGGCGGCGACGCCGTGCCCCAGCGCCTCGGGGAACGCGCCGCGCCGCGCGAAGGCGCGTCCGTAGGCGGCATCCATCTCGCGCCGGGCCTGCGCGCCCTTCTCGGCCAGGAGCTTCCGTCCCAGGAAGTCGCGAAACAACGGATCGTAGGCGAAGTAGCTGGTGCGGCTCTCGAGGGGCGACAGGAACAGGTGGCGCTTCCGGAGGCGCTCCAGGATGCCGGGGACGTCGGTGTCCGCGAGGACCTCGCGGCAGATGTCGGGCTCGATGAACTCCGGAAGCGACGTCGCGAGGAGGAATTCCCGGATCGGCGCGGGCTCGGAGTCGAGCACCTCCTCGCTGAAATAATCGAAGATCTCGCTCTCGGTCCTCGTGAAGATGTCCTCGGGGACGGATCCGGCGCCCCCCGCGAGACGCGCGGTCTGACGGAGCAGCTGGAGCGCGGTCACCCAGCCGCGGGTACGCGTATGGATCCGCTCGGCGGCGCCCGCAGACAGCTTCAGCGCGAAGGTCTCCGCGAGAAGGTCGCGCGTCTCCTCGAGGGTGAAGCGAAGGTCCACGTCGCCGATCGTATGGATGGAGCCGTCGGCCCCGAGCGGCCGGATGCCGATCTCGGGTAGGGACCGGCCGACGAGGATCAGATGGAGCGTTCCCGGAATGTAGACGAGCAGGCGTCGCAGCGCCTGGACGCAGGGCGCGCTCGCCTCCAGATGATGGATGCCGTCCAGGACCACCGTCAGGCGGCCGCCGAGGACCTCTTCCGCCTCGCTGACGAAGATGTCCGCGAGACGCTCGACGTCCGAGGCCGACGGTCGCAGCTCCCCGAACGCCTCTTCGCAGCGATCTCCGAAGTCGGCGGCCTGCTCGCGGATCCCCTGGACGAGGTAGCGGAAGAAGAGGAGCGGATCGCGATCGGCCGGGTCGAGGGAGTACCACACGCTGTCCCCCCCGAGCTCTTGAAGGAACTTCGCGACCAGCGCGGTCTTACCGTAGCCCGGTCCTGCGACGACGACGGTGGCCCGACCTTCGACGGCCGTAGCGAGCCGCTCGTGCAGCCTCGGCCGCCGGAGGTGGAAGGGACCCGATGACGGCGGCAGAAGCTTCGCCCCCAGCAGAGGTACGGGGTCCATCGGCTTCGCGCGCCGGCCGCGCGGATGCGCGGCCAGAGTGCGCGACTCACCTCCTTGTCGAGGGAGAACGATACCGTTATCCCGCCGCACGGCCAATTTTTCGCGCGCGTAAGGTACCGGCCGACGCCCGGATGCATCTCAAGGCAGCCGTGAAATGACGATTTGTGTAAGCGCAAGTGTATTTATTGTAATAGTTGCGATGACACGACTTTGTCTTTGACAAAGCCCCTCCGGCACCGTACCTACTGAGCTACGCCTACCTTCGACAAGAATGCTCCCGCGTCCGGCGGCGAGGGCCGGGAGTGTCGTGTCGCGCCGCGCGGCACCGCGCATGCGGCGGTGCGCGCCGCCGTGCGGTGCGCCTGCGCCGCGCTCGCCGCGGCGCTCCCGCTCGTGAGCTTCGCCGCGTCCACCCACCCGTCGCGCGCCGGCACGGCGTCGCCGGAGCCTGCGTGGCCGAGCGTCCTTGAAAGACCGGGCGCGGCTGCACCCGTATCCCCGCTCGAGCACGTGCCTCCCTCCCCGCGGACCGGTCCGGAGACGACCTTATCCGCACAGGACGATCGCAGCGACGACTGGAGCCGGGAGGCCCTCGGCTTCCTGAGCCGTACCGAGTACCGGTTCTCGCGGGCAGGGGATGGATCGTGGTCCGCGCCCAATCGCGCGCACGACCTGAGAACGAAGCTCGCCCCCGGGAGCGTCGAGCTGAGCGCACGCATCGAAGGCGCCGCCACGAGCGCGGGAGGCTGGACCTTCCGTCTGAGTCTGACAGGGCTGGGACGCCGGGACGTTCTGGAGCCCGTCGCGCCGGGTACGATCGAAGAGGGTCCCGCCGGCCGGGTCCAGTCCCGCAGGCCCGCGATCACCGAGTGGTACCGGAACGACGAGGCGGGGCTCGAGCAGGGATTCACGGTCGCCGCCCCGCCCAGGGGCAGGATCTCGGATCGCGACACGCGTGCGGGCGCGGGGAGTTCGCCTCTCGTGATCGAGATGACGACGGAGGGGGACCTCGCCGGCGATCCGAGCGGGGACGGGCAGGCGATCCTCTTCAAGAGCCCGCTGGGCAAGCCCGTCCTTCGCTACGGCGAGCTGTCCGTGCGGGACGCATCGGGAGCGCCCGTCCCCGCGAGGCTGAGTCTGGAACCGGGACGGCTCCGGATCCTCGTCGAGGACGCGGACGCGGTCTATCCCATCACCGTCGATCCCCTGATGACGTCCGCCGCGTGGACGGCCGAGAGCAACCAGGCCTCCGCCCAGTTCGGCGCCGCGGTCGCGACCGCGGGAGACGTCAACGGAGACGGCTACAGCGACGTCATCGTCGGAGCGCCCTTCTTCGACAACGGACAGGCCGACGAGGGGCGCGTCTTCGTGTACCTCGGCTCGGCGTCGGGGCTCGCCCTCGCGCCGGCGTGGACGGCCGAGAGCAACCAGGCCTCCGCGCAGCTCGGCGCATCGGTCGCCTCCGCGGGGGACGTCGATGGGGACGGCTTCGACGACGTCGTGATCGGCGCGCCGCTCTACGACAACGGGCAGACCGACGAGGGGCGCGTGTTCGTGTTCCTCGGATCGGCATCGGGCCTGGGTCCGAACGGCGATCCCACGAACGCCGACTGGTCGGCGGAGAGCAACCAGGCGACGGCGCACCTCGGCGCCGTGGTGGCGGCGGCGGGGGACGTGAACGGGGACGGGTTCGCGGACGTGATCCTCGGCGCGCCGCTCTACGACAACGGACAGACGGACGAGGGGCGTGCCTTCGTGTACCTCGGCTCGGCGTCGGGACTGGGGCCGAACGGGGATCCCACCAACGCCGACTGGATGGCCGAGAGCAACCAGGCTTCCGCGCAGCTCGGAGCCTCGGTCGCGACGGCGGGCGACGTGAACGGGGACGGGTTCGCGGACATCGTGATCGGCGCGCCGCTCTACGACAACGGGCAGACCGACGAGGGGCGCGCGTTCGTGTACCTCGGCTCGGCTTCCGGCTTGGGAGCCAACGGAACTCCGACGAACGCCGACTGGATCGCCGAGAGCAACCAGGCCTCCGCCCACCTGGGCGCCGCCGTGGCGACCGCCGGGGACGTGAACGGGGACGGCTTTGCGGACGTCGTGATCGGCGCCCCGCTCTACGACAACGGACAGTCCGACGAGGGACGCGTGTTCGCGTGGCTCGGAGCCGCCTCGGGACTGGGCGCGAACGGAGATCCTACCAACGCCGACTGGTCGGCCGAGAGCGACCTGGCGGGCTCCCAATTCGGCGCCGCGCTCGCCCCCGCCGGCGACGTCGACGGGGACGGCTACGCGGACGTCGTGATCGGCGCGCCCGCGCTCGACAACGGCGACCGGGACGAGGGGCGCGCCTACGTGTTCTCGGGATCGTCCTCGGGGCTGTCGCTCGCCCCCTCCTGGAGCGTCGAGAGCGACCAGCGCGACGCGTTCCTGGGGACCTCCGTCGGCGCAGCCGCCGACGTCAACGGCGACGGCTTCGGCGACGTGATCGTCGGATCGAACCTCTACGACAACGGGCAGACCGACGAGGGGCGCGCCTTCGTGTACCTCGGCTCTCCGTCGGGCCCCGCGTCATCGCCCGCGTGGAGTGCGGACGGGGATCAGGTCGGAGCGAACTTCGGCATCTCCCTCGCCTCCGCCGGCGACGTGAACGGCGACGGGTTCGGCGACGTGATCGTCGGCTCCGCCTACTACGACAACGGTCAGACCAACGAAGGGCGCGTCTTCGTCTATCTAGGATCACCCACGGGCCTGCCCGCCGCGCCTTCCTGGACCGCCGAGAGCGATCAGGCCGAGTCGCGGTTCGGCTATTCGGTCGCCGGCGCCGGGGATGTGAACGGGGACGGCTACAGCGACGTCATCGTGGGCGCGTACCTCTACAACAACGGCCAGACGGACGAAGGACGCGCGTTCGTCTACATGGGATCGTCCTCGGGGCTGGGGGCGGCGCCTGCATGGACGGCGGAGTCCAACCAGACCTCGGCGCAGTTCGGGTCCTCGGTCGCCGGCGCGGGGGACGTGAACGGAGACGGCTACGCGGACGTCATCATCGGCGCGGTCGGGTTCGATCACGATCAGGTGGACGAGGGCGCGGCCTACGTCTATCTGGGCTCGGCGACGGGGCTCGGGGCCGCCTTCGCATGGCGCGTGGAGGGAAACCAGACCGGTGATTCGTTCGGCGCGCCGGTCGCGGGGGCGGGGGACGTGAATGGGGACGGCTTCAGCGACGTCCTGGTCGGCGCGTGGCAGTACGACAACGGACAGAACGACGAAGGACGCGCGTACCTCTATCTCGGCTCACTCTCCGGTCTGTCATTGACCCCCGCGTGGTCCGTGGAGAGCGATCAGGTGGACGCGATCCTCGGATTCCCCTTGACGGGTGCCGGCGATATCAATGGCGACGGCTACAGCGACGTACTCGTCGGAACCACCGGCTGGGACAACGGGGAGACGGACGAGGGTCGCGTGTCGCTCTACCTCGGGTCGGCGGCGGGACTCGCCGCAACGCCCGCATGGACGCACGAGAGCGACCAGGTCTCGGCCTCCACCGGATACGTGCGCGCTCCGGCGGGAGACGTCAACGGGGACGGCTACTCCGACATCCTCGTCGGGGATCCCTACTGGGACAATGCCTCGGGAGACGCGGGTCGCGTGGAGCTCTATCTGGGCTCGCCCTCGGGCCCCGGCGCGGCGCCGGCCTGGTCCTTCGAGGGCTCGCAGCAGAATGCGTTCGTGGGGTATGCCGCGGCGGGGGCGGGGGACGTCAACGGCGACGGCTTCGCCGATCTCCTCGTCGGCGCCTACGGCCTCGACGACGACCAGATCGACGAGGGGCGCGCCTACATCTTCTACGGCAACGCCTCCGCCGGCGTCACGCGCATCCCCAGGCAGGCGCGCGCCGACGGCACCGCGCCGATCGACCTTCTGGGCAGCTCCGATTCGGAGAGCTCCTTCCGGATCCGGGCGCGGGGACGGACCCCTGCGGGCCGAGGCGTCGTGCGCCTGCTCTCCGAAGTGAAGCCGCTCGGATCCCCCTTCAACGGCGCCGGGATCCTGGCCGGCGCGTCCACGGACACAGGGGCGCCTTCCGCCTCGGGCAGCTACGCGGACCTCAGCGAGCTTATCGGCGGTCTGCTTCCGGAAACGCCGTACCGCTGGCGCGTGCGGTTCGCGTCCGCGTCTCCCGTCTTCCCGCGTTCCCCCTGGCTGACGCTCGCGTACAACGCACTCACCGAGACGGACATACGTACCTC
>Ga0070671_100000454_pt1 | contig 28503 bp, 25 predicted proteins | sample KBSS73metaG_FD_65341 | JGI IMG/M metagenome (GOLD analysis project Ga0070671, IMG submission 65341) | Switchgrass rhizosphere microbial communities from Kellogg Biological Station, Michigan, USA - KBS S7-3 metaG | ecosystem: Host-associated > Plants > Roots > Rhizosphere > Soil ...
CCATCCGGATCGGCGGTCCGTCTTGTACCGAACCGAAGCCCGCCTTCACAGGGCCAGGAACGAGATCCCGGTCCTCAGCTCGCCGGGGGTGTGACCGGTCGCCCAGCGCATCGCCCGCGCGAGCTGAGGCTGGTCGTAGTAGCCGCTCGCGGCAACCACGTCGGCGACCGCCGTCCCCGCCGCGAGCAGTCGCGCGGCGTGTTGTGCCTGCTCGATGCTGACGAGCTTGCGGTGCGAGATCCCGACGGCCCGGCGGAACCTGAGCTGCGCGACCCGCTCCGACACGCCGCGGGGACGGTCGCCGTGCCGGATCTCGTCGACGAGGGGATCGACGACCACCAGTCCCGCCCGCACCAGCCGCTCGACGAAGACGTCGACGTTCTGCTCGGTCGGGGTCTCCCACTCCCGGTCGTCCAGCAGCATCCGGCCGCCGGGCAGGGTGGGCAGCACCGCGTCGTGGAGGTCCGTCAGACCGTGCGGCGGGTACAGCGGCAGGAACGCACCGAGCCGGAGCTCGACCCCGAAGAACTCGGTGCCCTCCGCGCACGTCAGCGACGTGCCCGCGGTCTCAGGGCCGCGGAGGTGCACCGCCGTCCCGGCCGCGCTCCGCACGAACACGATCATCGACGTGGCCTTGGCGGCCGAGGTGAACTCGGTCGGCTCGTCACAGCTCGCCGACCACACCCGCCTGACCAGCGGAAGCTCGCCGTCGATCTCGCGGAGGAGGAGACCCATCGGGCGGACCCCCTCCTCGGATCGGGCTCTGACCCCGCCGATGCTCGCCGGGCAGGCCCGAGAACTCAAGGCCGGCGGGTCCGAACCACCGTCCGGATGCTCCCCATCGGCGCCCACGCCATCCCGCCGGGGTCCACGCCGTCGAGGTCGGAGCAGGCCCGGAGCCGCTATGTTCGAGGAGTCGAGGTACCCCACCCCGACCCTTGCGCGGAGAGGCCGTCCATGGCTGAGGACGAACGCGGCGAAGCCCCGCAGCGATGGGTGCTGCGGGGCTGGGCCCGGGTGTCGTTCCTCCTCTCGGTCGTGCTCGCGGTCCTCCTCCTCGGTGTCGGTCTGGTCCTGGCCGAGTTTGCCCTGTCGGGGGCGACCGCCGGGGGCGCTCTGGTTCCTGCGGGCGTCCTGCTGGCGGTCGGGCTCCTGATCGGCTCGCAGGTGGTGCGGTGCGCGACGACCGTGGTCCTGCATCCGGACGGAACCCTGGAGTGCCGCCGTCTCGTCGGTTCGGTGCGGACGGGCGTCGACCGGGTCAGGGGGACGAGTCGGTCGATCATGAACTACTCCGGTCGCCGGACACCGACGGTGCTGCACACCGCGGACGGCGCGGTCCTGCTGACCCATCGTGCCGAGGACCTGGCGGACATGATGACGGCCATCGACCGACGCCGGCCTCGGGTCATCGAGGAGCGCGAAGCTTGAGGGGCGTCACCGTGCTGCCCATGTTCACCGTGAAGTGCTTCACGCCGTCCTTCACCGCGACGGAGATCCCGAACGCCGCGACCCGGGGGTCGAGGATCGCCTGTCGGTGTCCGTCCCGCGAGATCTCGGTCCACCAGGTGAACGCGTCGCGCGGGGTGCCACCCGGCTTGAAGTAGTTGATCTCGCTGACCCAGGTGAAGTTCCGGTACCCACAGTTCTCGATCCGGGGCAGGACCTTCCGGCCCAGGCTGTCGACGTGGTCCTTCGGCGAGAACCCACGCAGGGCGCTGTCGTTGCTCATCCACCCGGCGGCCATCGCCAGCTTGGAGTCGGCACGCAGGGCGGGCAGGCCGTTCCGGACCCGGAAGTCGTTGATCAGCGTCATCGTCGCCTGCTCGTCGGCGTCGAGGCGGATCGAGCTGAGCCACTGCTGCTGCTGCCGGACGGTGTAGCAGGTCGTGCTCGTCGGTGCGGCCGGCGTGGCGGCCGACGCGGACGGCGCCAGGCCGACCGCGACGCCGATGGTGGCGGCGCAGACGGCGAACCGGGCGATCATCCTGCGGGCGGTGCTGTTCATGTCCACTCCTGGTGCTCGTGCCGCCGGTCGTCGGCGGGCCTGCGGGGACCGCGGTGGGGTCCTGTCCTGGGGATGCCGGCCGGGGCGGCGGAGTTACAGCGCTTCCGAACCTCCGTGTCGGCCGTGTCGGTGCACGACGACGGGCGGTGGCGTCCGAGGAGGCCACCGCCCGTCGCCTGCCGGGCTAGCGCGGGGGCACGAACTCCCCGCCGCGGTCCACGGGCACCGTGTAGGTGACACGCAGCTGGATCTTCGACAGCGCCGACACGCAGTGCGTGCTGTCCTCCGCGGTCAGCTGGTTCAGGCCGACACCGCCGGAGAGCAGGAAGCCGTGCGGCGGGGGCGGCGATCCGCCGAGCGGGGCGGACCGGGTGTACTGCCAGCGGAACGGGTCACTGACCTCCCACTCGGTCGGGGTGACCCGCTTGACCTGGGCGAAGGTCGTGTTCGGAAGGAGGCCGGTGGTCGTGTTCCGGGTCCAGTCGACGGTCGGGAAGGCGAGCTTCGCGACGCAGCCGTTCTTCTTCACCTGGGGAGCCCCGTCACCGCTGCGCCAGCACGTGGCACCGGCCACTCCCGGCCAGATGCAGCCCTGGGCCGCCGTCTCGCCGTAGCTCAGGACCGCGCGGTCGATGACCTTGTTCGGGATCCGGTCGAGGGCACGCTGGTCGAACTTCACCGCGGTCTCCACGACACCGGCGTGGCACGGGTCGCCGTCGGCCTCGAACTGCGACCAGCCCACGACGGTCGTCCCGATCGGGTTCTTCGCGGCGCCGTTCTCGCATCGCGGCGGGAACACCTTCCCCGCCCGCCGGACCTGCGACCGCTCCACCTCGAGCACCATGGTGTGCTGCCCCGGGCGCTGTGCCTCGGGCAGGGTGGCGGGATCGACCGCGCGGCGCTCGGCGGCCTTCGCGTTGTCCGCCGCGGCCCGCTCCTGCGAGCCGCGGGTCACGCAGACCCGGTCGCCTGCGAACGCCTCGCGCCAGACGAAGCCCGTCTTGCAGGTATCCGGCCCGTAGGGGCCGCCGTTGGGCTCACGGCGCGAGGCGGCGAGGGCGTTCTCGTCGTGCGTCGCCTGCCGGACCTCCGGCTTGACGCACACGAGGTCGTGCGGCGCTGCGGTCCGCCAGACGTACCCCTGCTGACAGGTTGCGGGCCCGTACGGCAGCGCGACGAGCTCCATGTCGGGGGCGGCCTGCGTGCTCGGGGCGGCCGCCGGGGCGAGGCTCGCGAAGACGCCTGCGACGGCGACCCCGGCGAGGACGGCGGCGGCCACTCGCGCGATGGTGGATCTGGACATGACGACTCCGATGGTCGGGTGTGAGGGTGCTGGGCTCGACCACGCCGGGCGGTGGGCTCCGGTGCGGTCTCGCCCTGGTCGATGCCGGACCGCGCACCGGAGTTACACGGCGCCGGACGATTTCCGCGAAGCCGTGCACCCGCTCGCCGACACGGTTCGATCACCGGGTCTCGACACCCGTCGCCCGGTACCCAACACTTCCCTCTCGACCGTCAGGACGTCACGACCGTCCGGGGAGTGCCCGCGATGGCGGGCTGGAGGGCGAGGACGTGGAACAGTTCGGCCAGTACAGGCTCGAGCAGCTGATCGGCCGCGGCGGGATGGGTGAGGTGTTCCGCGCCCACGACACCGTTCGCGACCGTGTCGTGGCCCTCAAGCGTCTGCCGGCACACCTGGCCGCCGACGCCACCTTCCAGGCTCGGTTCCGGCGGGAGTCGGCGTTGGCCTCACGGTTGTCCGAGCCGCACATCATCCCCATCCACGACTTCGGCGAGATCGACGGGCGGCTCTACCTCGACATGCGGCTGGTCACCGGCCGCGACCTCGGCGAGGTCCTGGCCGAGAGCGGCCCCCTCGCCCCCGACCGGGCCGTGGCGATCACCGCCCAGGTCGCGGGTGCGCTCGACGCCGCCCACGCCGACGGGCTCGTCCACCGCGACATCAAGCCGTCCAACGTGCTGGTCACCGGGCCCGTCGGGCGGGAGTTCATCTACCTCGTGGACTTCGGCATCGCCCGGGTGCTCGACGAGTCGGTCGCCGCCCCGGTGACGGACACGGGCACCACCGTCGGCACGCTGGAGTACATGGCGCCGGAACGCTTCCTGGGCGACGGCATCGACCACCGGGCGGACGTGTACTCCCTGTCCTGCCTGCTGTTCGAGATGCTGACCGGGCGCAAGCCCTTCCGCGGCGACGGCCTGCCCGCCCTGATGCATGCGCACCTGCACCGCGAGCCTCCGCGTCCGAGCCACGAGCTCTCGGGTGTCCCCAGCGCGCTCGACGGGGTCGTGGCGCGGGGCATGGCCAAGGAGCCGGAGGACCGGTACCCCACCGCGGGGGCCCTGGCCGACGCCGCGGCCGCCGCTCTGGCCGGGGACCCGGGCGGCGACGCCCGCACCGTCCCGGTCGACCGCCGTCCCGCGCCGACCGACGCGACTGCCCGGCTCCCGCTGCCGGTCCCGCCGCCGGGGACCGCGGAGGGCCGGGTCGCCGGATCCACCCCGGCCCGTCGTCGCGGCCTCCTGGTCGCCGCCGCGCTGGTGGTGGCGGGGGTCGCCGCGGCGGTGGCCATCCCGCTCCTGACCGCCGGAGACCCGCCGGCCGACACCGGTGTCGAAGCGGCCGAGACCGGCGGCGCGACGGCGGGGCCTGCCCGCCCCGTGTCGCTCTCGGGCGGCGACCCCGAGGCCGACCAGGAGCTGTGGGACTCGTTGCGGAACTCCGGCGCGGCCGACGGTCTGTGTTCCTACGTCGAGCCCACGGTGTCGACCGTGCGATCCAGCCTCGCCTGCGAGACCGCGGACCCGGAGCTGGACCAGCCGGTCCGGTACGACTCCCACGGCAGTGCCGGAGAGGCGCAGGCCGCGGTCGGGGAGGTGTACGCGGGGTTGGGCGGCGACGCCGGCACGTGCGACTCCGGCGGCACCTTCCTGGGCGAACAGTCGAGCCGCTACATGGCGTGCGGGGTCCGGGCACCCACCGACGACACCACGCCCAGCGTCTACGTGATCAGCTGGAGCGATCCCGAGTTGCCGATCACCGCCACGCTGGTCGACGACGACGCGTCGGCCGCCTGGTCGTGGTTCTCCTCCCACGACACCCTCTGAGGTCCGAGAAGAATCTTCGAGGAGTTCGTAACTCCTCCGGTCCGTGCGGCATCCACCTGGACAAGACCCCAGAAAGCCACGACCGAGGAGACATCATGTCCGACAGCATCGACCCCACCATCACCCCCGACGAGACCATCGGCGAGATCGACTTCGACGGGGACGGCCGCAACGAGGCCTTCGCCGAGGACCGGGACGGCGACGGCACCGCCGACGCGGTGCTCACCGACGCCGACGGCGACCACGTCACGGACTTCGGCCGCTTCGACACCGACCACGACGGTCACTTCGACACCGTCGCGGTGGACGCGGACCGCGACGGCGACGCCGACATCCTGCTCGTCGACACCGACAAGGACGGGTTCGCGGACACCACGAAGGCCTCCATCGACGAGGACTTCGAGCCCTTCTCCCTCGAGCGGACCGGACACGACGCCGCCGACACGCCGTCGGACGAGATCGCGGACACCGAGCAGACCGAGACCGAGCAGACCGAGACCGACGAGCCGCCCGCCCCCGAGACCGAGCCGACCGACGCGACCGAGGCGACCGAGGCGACCGACGCGACGGAGGCGGCGACGACGACGGAGCCCGCGACCACCGTGAGCCCGGGCCAGGCGACCGACCCGTTCGACGTCGGGGCGTACGAGGCCGAGGCCGGCGACGAGAGTGCGCCGACCAGGGAGATCTACCCGTCCGCGGCCGTCGAGCAGGCCCCGCAGGGCGAGCAGGCTCCGGAGACGACCGAGCACGAGAGCGACCTGGCCGGGTGGATCGACAACACCCTCAGCGGGCTCTTCCGCTGAGTGCGGTACCCGCACCGTCGACGCGGCGTGACACGGCTCCGGCCGGGCGTCACGCCGCGTCGCCCCGGGCGTCCTCCCTCAGGACAGGGTCGACCGCATCGCGCCCCTGGCCCGATGGATCCACACCCGGACACTGTTCACCGGCGCCTCCATCAAGCCCGCCACCTGGGCGTAGGTCAGGCCCCCGACCCACAGCAGGAGGGCCTCGCGATGTTTGTCGGGCAACGTGGCGAGGGCCGCCTGGACGGTCATGGTCTCCACCACGACGTCGGCGAAGGGCGCCCCGCCGGTCGCGCGCGGCCGGTCGGGCACCTCGTCGACGGTGTCCTCCGGGCGACGGCCACGGGCCCGGATCAAGGCCAGCGCCGCGTTCCGGGCGACCGCGTACACCCAGGCGCCGAACGGACAACGACCCTCGAACCTGTGCAGGTTGCGCCACACGGCGATCTGGGTCTCCTGCAACGCGTCCGCCGCATCGGCGCGGTTGCCGGTCAACCGCAGGCAGAGGGCGTAGGCCCGCCGCTCACTCGCCTGCCACAAGGTGCGGAAGGCGGCCTGGTCGCCCGCCATGGCCGCAGCGACGAGCTCACCCTCGTCGGGCTCGTCCCCGGTGTCGGGGAAGGGTCCGCTGGCGGCCATCGCACTCCCCGGATCGGTCCACATGGGTCGATCCGGACGACGCCGCGGCGGGGAACGTCGAAGTCGGGGCCGACAGCTGGGAGGATACGGGCATGAGCGGCGACGAGGTAGCCAGGAGGCAGCTGCAGGAGCAGCTCCTCGACGACGTGGAGCTGCCCTCCGACATGGACCGGGAGGCCATGTTCGAGCGGACCTTCGCCTCGCCGCCGGGCGCCGGGAGTGACCTGGTCCCCGCCGACGGACTCTTCGACCCCGCCCCCGACACCCCCGACGACGAGGGTCCCGAGGGCGGCGAGTCCGATGTGGAGGACCCGTTCGCGACCGACGGCGAGGCGGAGCCCACCGACCTCGAGCTCGGCCCCACGCCGGAGCAGGACGACCCCCACTCGGAGACCCCGGACCTCGAGCAGCACGACGACGACCCGCAGACGGACGACCCGACCACGGACTGGTAGCGACACCCCATGACCGCGCCCGACCCCGTCGCCGTGCTGAGAGCGGTCTGCGCGGACGGCGCTCGCCGGGCCCACGGCGCGGCGCTGCGGGCCGAGTTCGTCGACCTCGGCCGCCTCCTGGACAGGCCACTGCAGCTCGCGGTGGCAGGCGCGGTCGGGGCCGGCAAGTCCACCTTGATCAACGCGATGCTGCGCCGCCCGATCGCTCCGGTCGACGCGGGGGAATGCACCCGGTTGGTCACCTGGTACGAGTACGGCACCCGTGAGCACGTGCTCGTCGAGGGCACGGACGGCGCGGTGCGTGAACTGGCGCTCGTCGCGGGCCGGGTGCCCGAGCGGATCGGTGTCCCGGTCGACCGGGTCGCGCGGTTGCGGGTCCGGCTGCCGGACCCCTGGCTGCGCACGATCTCGGTGGTCGACACACCCGGGATGGACACCGTCTCCACCGAGAACGAGGAGCGGACGCGACGGCTGCTGTTCGGTGAGGCGGCCGAGGAGCACGCCCGCGCCCTGCTCTACGTGGTGCGCCGGGTGCAGCGGTTCGACGCCGACGTGCTCACGGAGCTCCGCGAGCTCTCTCGGGTCTGCGGCCTGACCGCCGCCACCACCGCAGCGGTCCTCACCCAGGTCGACCGGCACGGGGACGACCACGAGCCGTGGGCCACCGCCCAACGACTCGCCCGGCGGGCCGCAGGCGAGCTGGGTGCGCTGGTCCTGGACGTGGTCCCCGTCGTCGGGCTGCTCGCGGAGACGGCACGGGCGCGGCTGTTGGGGCCGACCGAGACGGCCGCCCTGCGGGAGCTGGCGGCCCTGGATCCCGACGAGCTCGAGGACCTCCTGCTCGATCTCGAGGAGTTCGTCGACGACGAGTCGGTCGGTCCGGTCGCACCTGCGGTGCGCAGGGCACTCGTCGTCCGTCTGCACCGCTACGGCCTGCGCGAGGCCGTCGCCCACCTGCGCCGCCACCCGGACTGCCCACCCGACGAGCTCCATCACCAGCTGGCCGGGCGCTCGGGCTTCGGGTCGGACGACCCGGTGGGCGCCCCGACGGTGTCCTTCCGGGTGACCTCGGACGATCCCGAGCTCAGCACCACGCTCGCCGCGGTCCTCGACCGCCTCACCCGGCACGCCGGGCGGTTCCGGGCCTTCGCCGTCCATCGACGACTCGCCCGACTGACCGGCGGGCCCGCCGACCGCGCCCTCCTGGAGGGCATCCGCGCGACCGTCGACGAGACCAGACCGGTCCACGACGGGCTGCGCTCGCTCCGGGTCCTGGCGGCCTGCGCCGCCGCCGGTCAAGGCACCCTGCGGCTGGACGAGGCGATGACCTCCGAGCTCGCGGCGCTGGCCCGGCACGACGAGCCCACCGCACAGCTCAGGCTGCCGCCGAGCGCGAGCCCGAAGGAGATCCGTGCCGCCGCGGCGAACGCCTCGCAGCGGTGGTCCAGGGTCGCGCAGGCAGCCGGGCCGAGCGTCGGAGGTCAGCGGGCGCGCGACGTCCTCGGCGTGCTGGAGGACATCGCCAGTGGCGGCGCCCAGCCCACCGACCGGCCACCTCCCGCGGGCGGGCCTGCGGTCCCGGCCACCCCCGCCGAGCCTCCGCCGTCCCTCGCGAGCGGCTCGCCCCTGGACCGGGCCGCCTTGGACCGGCTGCTCAGGTCTCCCCTGCTCGCCCCCGCCGAGCGGACCGCCGTCGCTGCGCTGCGGGACGCGCGCGGTCTGCGCGCGGCGGTCGGCGCTCCGGCCGGGGCCGCCAAGCGCGACGTCGCCGCCGCCGCCGCCGAGCTGGCCGCGGGGTTCCGCGCCCTGCTCCAACGCCCGCTGCCCCCGTCGGAACGAGGCACCGTCCAGGCCATCTGCGAGATGATGGACGCCGTCGCAGGCCGGATGCGCACCGGCGGGGGAGAACGGCGATGAGCGCTGCGAGGAGCGGGCCGACCCCGGTCGTCGGGCGGGTGCTGAAGCTCGCGAACGAGGTCCACGGCCTGGCTCGGAGCGCAGAGCGAGCCGACGTCGTCGAGGCTGTCGCGGACCAGGCGAGCCGCTGGACGGACTCCGCCGCGACGGTCGTGGTCGCCGGGGCACAGAAGCGGGGCAAGAGCAGGCTGGTCAACGCCCTGGTGGGACGACCGGGCCTGATACCGGTCGACGCCGACGTCCCGACCCACACCCAGGTGACCCTCCGCCACGGCGACACGCTGCGGGTCGTCGTGCACCGGACCGGCGCCGACGGCTCCCTCCCCACGGACGAGAGCGGGATCGACCCCGCCCAGCTCGCCGCCTACGTCTCGGGGGCCGTGGAGCCGCAGGTCCTGCGAGAGGTCACCGGGATCGAGGTGGCGCTCGACGAGCCCCTCCTCGACGGCCTGCGGCTCGTCGACACCCCCGGCATCGACAGCCTGACCCTCGGGCACCGACACACCACGACGGCCGCGCTGCGCCGCGCCGACGCGCTCCTGTTCGCCGTCAGCGCGCAGGACCAGCCGATCCTCCGACACGAGCTGGAGTTCCTGGCCGAGGCCGCGGCCAGGGTCCCGACCATCGCCTTCGTGCTCACCAAGGTCGACGACTCGGTGTCGGCGGGCGCCCTCCTCGACGAGAACCGCGCACGGCTCGCCCGCTTCCTGGAGGGTGCCGACCTCGACCCCGCGGTCGGTCAGCGGCTGCGCGAGGCGCCGTGGCTACCGGTGAGTGCCACCCTCGGGGAGGCCTCGGCGAGGTCGGCCTCCGCGAACCCGGACCGGGCCCGAGCCCGCATGGAGCGCAGTGGACTGCAGGCGCTGCGCGCCCACCTCCGTGGCGTCGCCGACCGACGTGAGCTGGTGCGCGCCACCGGGGTGCTCGCCGTCACCACCGCCGGGCTCCGAGCACTGGCCGCGGTCGAGCAGGACCGGATCGCGGGCGCCGCGGACGACGGCGGGCTCCGGGACAGACGCGACACGATCGAGGCGGAGCTCGCCGGGCTCGCCGCGCTCCGCCGGGAACGCCGCCGACACGCCCTCGACCACCAGCTGCTCGGGCGTGGGATCACCGGTCGGGCGCGAGCGCGGTCGGACGGCTACCGCCGAACCTACGAACGGGAGATCGCCGAGCTCACCACACCCGCGGCCGTCGCACGCTACGCCGACGAGCTGGCAGGCAGCCTCGACCGCACTCTCGCGGCGGCCTGGGACGAGACGGTCGTCGACATCGAGCAGACCGTCCGTCGGGCGTTGGGGCGCTACCTGGCCGAGATGGGGGCGGATCCCACGGCCCTCGGTGGCGTGAACACCGCGACACCACAGCGGCCCGGCTCGGACCTGAGGGCGGCGGCCCCCGTCCCGGCGTTCGACATCGTCGGGGAAGGACTCCCCGCCGCGATGATGGCGGGGGGTGCCGGGTTCATGGCGTACAACGCCCTCGGCCTGGCCGCGCTGGGGATCCCGCTGATCGCGCCGCTCGCCCTCGGTGGCCTGCTCGCAGGCACGCTCGTCGCACACCGGCGCCGGGTGGCCGCCGCAGCCCGCAACCGGGCCACCCTGACCAAGGCGCTCGGCGACGCGCTCACCGTCGCCACGACCGAGATGTGCCTCGCCGCCGAACACGCGGTCGCCGCCTGGCGGGCGAACGCCGAGGACGCCGTCGATCTCGCCCTCTCCGCGCGGCAGAAGGAGCTCGACGGCAGACGCAGGGAACTGGAGGCCGCGAAGGCCCGGGACGCGGCGGACCGGCGCCGCACGGCGGCCGAGGCGACCGAGCGACTGCAGGCGATCGACACCTGTCTCGACCGGGCCGAGGCGCTCCGGCTCGACCTCGCGGCGGTTCTGCGGTCGACCGCGGCACCGGACCAGGTCGGCTGAGTCAGCCGCAGTCGGCACGGGGCAGGAGCAGGCGCTGTCACCGGAGAGTGCGTTGCACCGGCCGTCCGTGCACGAGGTCGTCCGACTCTCCCCGTCGGGGTGGGGACTGCCGTGGCCCGATGACGTGGCGAGGCCGGACCCGGTACTGACCCGTCGTCACGCCGGTCAGTGCCAGTCGGGTGCCGGGCGGGGAAGTGGCGCGGCCCCCTCGGGGCGCAGTCCGTCGAAGATGATGGCGAGGTAGCGGCGCCACAGGTCAGGCGGCGGGTCGGGCAGGAACCCGGCCGCGTGGACGGGAGCGCAGATGAGCAGGAAGACGTCCGTCCCGGTGATGTCGGGGCGGACCGCGCCGGACTCGCGAGCTCGGTCGACCAGTGATCCGACGCTCGCGTGGAGCTGGTTGCGCAGTTCGGCGACCGTCGAGTCGCCCTCGCTGAGGGTCTGCAGGAACGTCAGATCCTGTTGCTGCAGACCGTCCGCGGCCACGGTCAGGAACTCCAGCAGGGCCGCTCCCGGATCGGTGGCGTCGAGCAGACCTCGGGCGACGGCGGTCAGGGCGGCGAAATGGCCACCGACGATCGCCGCGATCAGCTCCTCCTTCGTGGCGAAGTGGCGGAAGACCGTCCCCTTCGCCACCCCCGCCCGGCGGGCGATGTCGGCGATCGAGGCGTCCATCCCCCGCTCGGCGAACTCCTGCTCGGCCGCGGCGAGCAGGAGCTCACGGTTGCGGGCCGCGTCCGCGCGCAGGGAACGAGTCGGCGTCGTCACGACCACCATGCTAGCAAGTTGACCGCTGGGTCATCTTGTGTTTCCCTGGCCGAGGCCAATATGACCGCCCGGTCATATTGTGGCGGACACAGATCGTGGAGAACATCAGTGAGGGAACTGCGTGGCGCCACGGCGCTCGTCACCGGCACCAACCGTGGCATCGGCCGACACTTCGCAATCGAGCTGCTGCGACGCGGGGCGAAGGTCTATGCGACCGCTCGTCGCCCGGAGCTCGTGGAGATTCCGGGTGCCGAGGTCCTGCGTCTGGACATCACCGACCAGGCATCGGTCGAGGCGGCCGCCGCCGTCGCGACCGACGTGGACGTCCTCATCAACAACGCCGCGTTCACCGCAGGCGGAAACCTGGTGACCGGTGATCTGGACGCGATCCGACAGGTGATGGACTCGAACTACTACGGCACCCTCGCGATGATTCGCGCGTTCGCACCGGTGCTGAAGCGCAACGGGGGTGGCACCGTCCTCAACGTGCTGTCGGCTGCCGCCTGGACCACGGTCGACGGGAATACCGCCTACGCCGCCGCCAAGTCTGCGGAATGGGGTCTGACCAACGGGGTGCGGATCGAGCTGGCCGGTCAGGGGACCCACGTCGCCGCCCTGGTCCCCGGACTGGTCGCCACCGAGACGCTGAGAGAGTTCGTGGCGAACACGGGGCTCGCCCTCCCCGAGGACGTCATGAACGATCCCGCCGACCTCGTGCGGCTCGCCCTCGACGGGCTCGAAGCAGGCGACCTGGAGATCCTCGACCGTCTCGGGGCCGAGGCGAAGGCCACCCTCACCGGTCCTCCGCAAGCGTTCGACCTCGCCGCCCTCGCGTCCTGACCCCCGACGACCGACACAGGTCGCCCGACGCTTCCCGACCAGCGAGCCGGGGGCGGCCCGTGCCGAGCCGGTGTGGCCGGTGGTGACGGTGCTCGCGCCGTGATGCGCCTCCCACCCACACCGGCCGCCGTCGCCGGGTTCCCGGTTCGGCCCTGTCACGTCATGCTGGGCGGCATGACGCCAGCCGGTGCGCTGCTCGGGCGGGACAGTGAGCTCGCCGCGCTGCGCGGCTGGATCGGCGACGCGGTCGCGGGACGGGGTCGGGTCGTCCTGGTCACGGGCGAGCCCGGGATCGGCAAGACGCGGCTCGCGCAGGAGCTGGCCACGCTCGCCGACAGTGCCGTGGTGTGGGGGCGCTGCGCCGAGACGGCGGGGGCGCCGCCGTTCTGGCCGTGGCTCGAGGTCGTGCGGCGTCTCGGGGTGAGCGAACCGCCGTCGGGGGAGATCGACTCATCGCCGCGGGACCGCTTCCGAGTCGTCGAGGCGATGGCCGGGGCGGTGTTCGCCGCCGCGGCGCGACGACGCCCGCTGCTGATCGCCCTCGACGACCTCCAGTGGGCGGACGAGGCGTCCCTGCTCGTGCTGCGCCATGTCGCGGACCGCGTGGCGGACGCGGCGCTGCTGGTGGTGGCGACGGTCCGAGACCCGGGGCTCGGCGGGGTGCTCGACGACCTGGTCCGGTCGCCGGGAACGGAGTCGCTGTGCCTGGCGGGGTGGGGTCCGCACGAGGTGGCGCGGCAGCTCGAGTCGCTGGGCGCGGGCCGGGCCGACGCCGACCGGGTGCACGACGTGACCGGTGGCAACCCGTTCTTCGTCCGCGAGGTGGCCCGGGCGGTGGCGGAGGGGACGTGGTCGCCCGGCAGGGCGCCCGGAGGTGTCCGCGACGCGATCGGCGCCCGCGTCGATCGACTCGACGCCGAGGCCCGCAGGCTCGTCCGGGCGGGCGCGGTGATCGGCCGCCGGTTCCCGCTCGCGGTGGTCGCGGACATCCTGCACACCCCGGTCGAGGAGTGCCTGGGCGCGGCGGACGCGGCCGTCGCGTCCGGGTTGCTCGCCCAGGTCGGCAGCGGTGAGCTGCGGTTCGCCCACGACCTGGTCCGGGACGCCGTCCGCGGCGCACTCTCCACAGCGGAGACGGTCGCGCTGCACCGGGCGGCCGCCACGGCGTTGGAGGCGCACTGGGCCGGCAGGCTCGACGGCCATCTCGCCGAGCTGGCCTGGCACCACCTCGCGCTCGCGCCCTACGGGCATGCGGCGCCCGCCCGCGACTGGGCCCTTCGCGCCGGCGCCGAGGCGGTGCGGCGGCTCGCCTTCGAGGAGGGTGTGCGGCTGTACCGGGCGGCCTTGGACGTCGCCGCCGCGTGGCCGGACGACGTGGAGCCGTGTCGCGCCCACCTCGCACTCGGGCGCGCGGCCTTCCTCTCCGGAGACCTGAGCACGGCCGTGTCCGCTGCCGTGGCCGCGGCGGGCCATGCTCGAGACGCAGCACGGCCGGAGCTCGTCGCGGAGGCGGCATTCGTGCTGGAGCCGGTTCCCGACCCGGCGATCGGCGTGGTCCTCACCGAGCTGTGCGAGGAGGCCCTGGCCTCGGTCACGGACGACGCGCTGCGAGCGCGGCTGCTCGCCGTGCGCAGCCACCTCGCGTTCTACGCCGGCGACCATGAGCTGACCCGGTCGGCGAGCGAGGCGGCCCTGGACCTGGCTCGTCGGGCCGGGGACACCGCGGCGCTGGTGGCGGCCCTGCGTGCCCGCCACGACGCCTGCCCCGGCCCGGCCGGGCGGGACGTGCGGCTGGCGCTGGCCGACGAGATGGTGGTGCTGGCCGAGCGCACCGGCGAGGCGCGTACCGCGATGTGGGGCAGGCTTTGGCGGATCGACGCGCTGGTGGAGGGGGGTGAGCTGGGCCGAGCCCGGGACGAGCTGGCGCCGCTGACGGTCGCCGTCGAGCGGGTCGGAGGCCCGGCGAGCGGGTGGCACCGCGACCGGGCCGAGGCGTGCGTCGCGCAGGCCCAGGGCCGGTTCGAGGACGCGCGGGCGGCGGCCGCCCGCGGTTTCGACCGCATGCGGCTGATCGAGAGGTCGTCGGCGACCGGCGCCTTCCTGGGCACCCAGTGGGCACTGGCCCGTCACGTCGGGGTCTCCGACGACGCCCTGTCGATGGCCCGCACGTGGGTCGAGCCACCACCGCGGTTCCGCACGATGGGCCGGGTGTCGCGCGCGTTCCTCCTGCTCCGCGCGGGATTCCCGGACGAGGCCGACGCCCAGTTCCGGCAGGCTGGTCCGCCGGGGACCTGGTCGTGGCCGGTGTTCTTCACCGCGGTCGGTTCCACGCTGGCCGTCCTCGTCGCCGCAGGCCTGGACCGGCCGGACGAGCTGGCGGCGGCGGTCGAGACGCTGGAGGCGTTCCGCGGTGAGCACGTCGTCGGCAGCGGGGTGAGCTACTGCGGTCCGGCCGAGCTCACCCTCGGGATCGGGGCCGTCGCGCGGGGCCGGCTCGACGACGCCGTTGCCGACCTGGACACCGCGGTGCAGCGGTGCGAGTGGGCCGGGGCCCCGGCCTTCCTGGCCGAGGCCACCCACCACCTGGCCGCGGCCCTGACGATCCGCTCCCGCCCGGGCGACCGTGAGCGGGCCCGGCGGCTCGCGCTCACCGGAGACCGACTCGTCCGCTCTCTCGGGATGACCGCCTTCGCCCAGCCGAGCGCGGAGCTGCTCCGGCGGCTCGGGCCCGGGGACGCCGGCCTGTCCGCGCGGGAGATGGAGGTGGCCGGACTGGTGGCCGAAGGACTCACCAACCGACAGATCGCCGCTCGGTTGGTCATCTCCCAGCGCACGGCGGGCAACCACGTCGCGCACATCCTCACCAAGCTCGGGTTCACCACGCGCAGCCAGATCGCGGCATGGAGGAGCACGACGATGAGCGATCCGACTCATGCCCGGCGCGGCGCGGATCTCTAACGTCCCTGGTCAGCGGCCACCGTGGCCGCGGATCCGAGGAGGTTGACCATCATGACCTACGTGACCGTCGTCGAGGACTCGCCCGCAGGCACCGTCGAGAACCTGGACAAGCTGATGGGCGACATCCTGGCCGAGCCGGACGGGCTGGCCGCCCGGTACGCAGGCACGGTCGACGGCAAGCTCGCCATCGTGGCGATCTGGGAGTCCCGCGACCACGCCGAGACGTTCATGTCCACCCGGCTGGGCCCCGGACTCCGGCGGCTGCTCGGCGACGCCCCGGCGAGCCCCCCGCACACGCTCGGCATCGAGGTGGAGCACTGCTACGTACGCTGACCACCAGGTCGAGGCCGGGCCGAGTCGCTCAGGTCGACTCACGGACCGCCCGGACATCGCGGGTCCCTCGGCACCCGCGATGGCCGGGATGTCAGCCGGTGTGCTCGGCTACCAGCCGGGCCAACGCGGCCGGGCTGCGCAGCGGGAGCAGGTGGTTGTCGCCCTCGATCGTCGCGACCCGCGCGTCGGGCAGGAGTCCGGCCAGGTGCGCGACGAGGTGGTGCGTGACAGGCGGGCTGTCGCCGCCCTGCACGAGCAGCACCGGGGCGTCGATCTTCGCGTCGAACGTCCACTTGCTCGCCGCACCGATCTCGTCGGCGAAGAAGAACGCGGACTCGCGGACCGCGCGGTCGAGCCCGTCCTCGCCGAGCGCGGCGGCGACGACGGCGCGGTGGTCAGGTCCGCAGACCAGGCCCATGAACGCGTCATAGGCGGCAGGGAGGTCCCCGGCCGCGGCGGCGCCGATCGCACCGCCGATCACGGGGGCCGCAGCGGCGTGCAGCGCGTCGAGATCGGCCGGGTCGGCCAGCGGGTCCAGCAGCGGTGGCTCGGCGAGGACGAGACCGCGGACCAGATCGGGCCGGTCCGCCGCCAGCTGCAGCGCGATGGCCGAGCCCGACGAGTGCCCGACGACCGTCGCCGGCTGCCCACCCAGCTCGTCGAGCAGCGCCGCGCAGTGTGCCGCGTGGTCGGCGAACGAGAGGGGTCGGGTCGCGGTCGTCCCGTAACCGGCGCGGCGGACCGAGACCACGCGCAGTCCGTCCAGCGCTGGTTCAACGCGTAGCCGATCGAACCAGGCACTGAACACCCCGGCGTGCAGGAGCAGCACGAGCGGGCCCTCACCCCCGCTGTCGGTCCAGGTGATCTCCCCGCCATCGACCTGCAGCCGGTGCTCGGGCACGGTGTCGTCGGTGTAGAGGCGGATCTCGACACCGTCGGGATCGCGAACGCCGACGAGGACCGCCCCGCCGGCGTGGCCGGTGAGCACCTCACCGTGCGGCTCGCCCATCTCGTCGAGACGGCGCTCCCATCCGGCGACCGCCGCGCGGTCGGGGACGGCCAGCGCCACAGCGTCGAAACCGGACATCACCGCCGCCCGTTCCGGATCGTGGCGCAGCGCGATCTGCACGCCGCTGGGATGGCCCAGGGCCACACCGCGCAGGACGCCGTCCTCGACGAACTCGATCGCCGTCGTGAAGCCCAGGACGCGTTCGTACCAGGCGCCGCTGCGCGCCACATCCGTCACGGGCAGCTTGACATGGTGGACACCGCTGATCGCAGTCATCCGGACCTCGGTTCGTTGTAGTTGAACTCTAGAGCTAGAGTCCAACGTATGGCGAGTGACGTCAAGGGCGCTTCGCGCACACGACAGACCCAGGCCACGCGGCGCCGGATCGTCGACGCCGCGGCGGAGCTGTTCGTCGCCGAGGGATACGCGGCCACCACGCTGGCGCAGGTCGCCCGACGGGCGGGAGTGGCCGTCCAGACGGTCTACTTCCACTTCGGCAACAAGCGCACCGTGCTCAAGGAGGCCGTCGACGTCGCGGCGGTCGGAGACGACGAGCCCGTCGCACTGCTCGAGCGGCCCTGGCTCGAACGGGTCCGGGCCGAACCCGACCCGCGACGGGTGATCGAACTCTGGCTGGACAACAGCCGCACGATCATGGAGCGCGTCGGCCCGATCATGCGCGTCGTGCGCGACGCGGCCGCGACCGACCCGGAGATGGCCGCCCAGTGGAACACGAACGCGGAACAACGGGCCACGGCGTTCCGGATGCTCGCGACGCTCCTCGACGACCGCGACGCCCTACGGGTGCCTCTCGACGAAGCCACCGACATCCTCTGCGCGCTGCTCGGCCTGGAGCTGCACGCCGTGCTCGTCGACCGCGGCTGGACATCGGAGCGCTGGCAGCGCTGGGTCAGCGAGACCGTGGCCGCCACCCTGCTCCGCTGACCGGGCCACCGATCCGGCAGCCCTTCGGCGCACCGTAGGCGATCACCACCTGCCGCCCTCCCCGTGATCTTCGAGCGTTGTCGAGTCCGGGCAGGGCCCGACCCCGGGGGATCACCCGGCGTCGGATGTCAGCGCTGCGGCGGGGGTCCGAGGAGTTCGACAGCGTGGCGACCGGCGGCGTGACCGAGCGCGGCGGGATCGATCGGGCCCGGGTCGGGCAGGCGACGCTCCGCGGCCGGCCGGCCGACCTCACCGGCGAAGGCCTCGAACCCTGACGGGGTGGTGATCTGCAACGCCCGCAGCGGCTGGTCGGGACCCACGAGGAAAGTGTGCGCACGGTTGACCGGCAGCAGCACGAAGTCGCCCGGGCCTGCGTCGAAGCTCAGGTCGTCGCAGCGGAACTCGGCGTGCCCGTCGAGGATGTAGAAGGCCTCGTCCTCGGCCAGGTGACGGTGCACGGGCGGCGCGAATCCGGCCGGGTTGAGGAACTCCACGACCGTGAGCGCGCCGCGGGTGTGCACACCCGCGGTCTTGATGGTGGCCAGGTTGCCGAGGAACCACAGGGCCTCCCCCTCGCCGGCACGCAGGAGGTAGGGCTGGACGGGTGCCGGGACGGTGGTGGCCGTCATGACCGCCTCCTTTGATTAGACGCTGTCTATCTAATAGCTCGGAGTATCCTCATCTGGTGTCCGATGTCAACGGTGAGCGCCGCTCCTACCACTCGCCGGTCCGCAGCGAGTCGGCTCGGCGGACCCGGCAGGCGATCGTCGCGGCCGCGACCCGGCTGTTCGTGGAACGCGGCTACGTCGGGGCGTCACTGCGCGAGGTCGCCGAGATCGCCGGCGTCGCCCGACCCACCGTCGCGGCCGCGTTCGGCTCCAAGCCCGCACTACTGCGCCAGGTCCTCGACGAAGCCCTGGCCGGTGATGACGAACCCGTGCCCGTCGCGCAACGACCCTGGTTCGCCCCCGTCTGGCAGGCCACCGACCCCCGTGCGGTGCTCACTGCCTACGCCGGGGTCTGCACACTCATCAGTCGCCGGGCCGCTCGGATCATGGAGGTCGTCCACCGCGCCGCCGGCGCGTCACCCGAGATCGCCGAACAGTGGGACATCCTCCTCCGCAACCGGCGAGCAGGCGCCGAGATGGTCGTGCGCCGAGCGCAGGACACCGGCCCGCTCAAGCCGGATATGGCCATCGATGCCGCGATCGACAGCCTGTGGACGCTCAACGACCCCACCCACTACCTGAATCTCGTGCTCGACCGGCACTGGCCCGAAGCCGACTACCGACGCTGGCTGAGCAACCAGATGTGCGCGGCCCTACTCGAACCCGCCGCGTCACTGCCCGACGCGAGCCGGGGCGCCGCCACCACCGAGGTCGACACAGGACCCTGAAAGCAGCACTCGTGCCATGGGTCGGTCGGGCATCACCAGCAGGAACGCGAACTCGCTGGTCAGACGTGGAGCCGGAGGTCGGGATCGAACCGACGACCTACCGCTTACAAGGCGGTTGCTCTACCACTGAGCTACACCGGCGTGCCCCGTCACGAACCGGGCGGAGCCCATCCTAGGGCTCCGGGTGGTGGGCTACCTCCCCGGTCCGACGGGTGCCTCGCCGGTGCGTCGGTCTCCCCGGGTCGCGATCCGGGCCGGGCGTCAGGGGGCGAGGGACTGGAGGGCCCCGAGGACGCCGTGGAGGAGGGAGGCGAGGTAGCCGACCGGCCCGGACGGAGGGGTCGGGGCGGTCGAGGCGCTGCGGGCGGTCGTGTCCGTCGGTGCGGGGCCCGGCTGGTCGATGGTGGGGTCGGCTGCTCTCTGCGCCAGGACCGGATCGCCTGCGGTTCGCTCCACCGCAGGCGATCCGGGGGTGGAGGCCCGAGCGGCCGTGTCCGGGGCTGCTTCGTCCCCGCCGACCGAGCGGAGCCGGTCCGGATCGCCCGGGCCCTCACCGGCTGAGCCTGCTGAGCCGGCAGTGGCAGGACCTGAGCCTGCAGTGGCCGGACCTGAGCCCGGCGTGGCCGGACCTGAGCCGGGCGTGCCGTCGCCACCAGTACCCCCGGCCGCCAGCGCACCGACCGAACCCGCCGCAGGCGAATCCTCGTCGGCAGGCTCCTCGACGACCGCGTCCGACCCCGTCGCGGCCGCCGGGCCCGAGGCGGTCGGGGCACCCACCGCCGGGGCCCCGAACACCTGGCCCAGCGCGAGCAGCGGGCCGAGTCGCCTGGGGGCGGGGTCGGACCTGGCCGTTTCGATCTCGTCGGCCTCGTCGGCCTGGTCGGGCCCGATCGGGCCGCCGCCCTCCACAGGCGGGCGGGTCCGCGCTGAGAGGTCGGGGACCAGGAAGGGGGCACCCGACGCGTCGTACTGCAGGACGGGCGCCGTCAGGGCGGGGAGTACGTCGGCCACGAGGGACGTCACCGCCTCGTGGTCCGACGACACGGGGGTCTCCCGGCCGTCGACCCACAGCCGTCGGCCGAGGTCCAGCCCGACCGTCAACGGGTCGTCGACGAGGACGGCCTCCCGGCCGTCCGGCGCGGTGCGGCCCCGGAAGACGTAGAGGCCGGGCTCGGTCAGGCGGAGTGAGCGGGCGCCGAGGAACGTGCCTGTCCCGGCGGGGGCGGAGCTCTCGGGCGCGGCCACCGCGACCGGGTCCGCCGTGAAGGTGACCGTCACGGCGGCGTCGTCGGCGGTGTACTCGTGCAGGGCGTCGAGAGCGGCGGTCAGCTCGGGGCCGACCGACAGGGTCCGGAGGTCCGCCGGGGCGTCGGGTGGCAGGTCGGCCAGCTCCGTGACGAGCCGGCCGAGCACCGACTCGGCGCGGACGGCCACGGGCCCGGCCGCCGGGTGCGCGGCGGCGACGGCCCGCACGGCGGCGACGGTCCGGTCCACGTCCCAGGCGTCGACGAGGGCGGCCCCGGAGTCCCCCAGCCATCGGCCGCGGAGCGCGGGCGCGGCGGTCGACGGCTCGGGGAGCTCGAGCACGCCGCCGAGCTCGGGGACCCGCGGCAGCACGGCGACGGCGAGCGACCGGTCCGCGTCGGTCAGGTCGACCGCGACGGTCGGCTCGCCGAGGCCGGTGGGCGTGGTCACGGCGGCCAGGACCGACGCCCCGACGGCCGCCGCCACCAGCAGCCCCACGGCCGCGAGGCGGGCGCGGCGCGGGCCCCTCGGCTTCTCGGGTGGGTCGGACTCGGACATCGGTTCTCCTGCGGACGGCTCGGCGCGAAGCGGAACCAGCTCACCGCGGCCATGTCACGGATTTCTGTGCAGACGTGACCGCCGGATGAAATGGACCTCTCGCAGGCGCGGACCGGCCGAGAGAACGGAGGAGGACCCACGGGTCGGCGTGGCCCATTCGAGGAAGGTGCCGGCCCCTCGTCTCCGGGCGCGGGCGCCGGGTGGCAGCCTGGCGCCCGTGGTGGACGAGCTCAACCCGGCCGAGCGGCTGGCCAACCGCCTCCGCGCGACGCTGAAGCGGGACGCGAAGCGGCTGCTGGCCGCGGGCCCGCCGACGCTGCCGATGCTGATGGTGGGGCCGCAGGTGCCGGACGACGCCCGCGTGCAGGAGGTCCTGGACCTCTGCATGCGTGTCGGGGAGGTGCAGCTCTCCAGCGGCGAGAGCGTGGCCGTGGTGACCGACCTGATGCTGCGGCTGGCCGAGGCGTGCGGGCTCCCGGCGGTCGATGTCGACATCACGTTCACCTCGATCACCATCTGCTGCCACCGCGGCAACGCCGCGGCCCCGGTCACGTCGATGCGCCTGGTCAAGTACAAGACACTCGACCTCACGCGGCTGGCCAACGTCGACCACGTCGTCGACCGGCTGGAGTCCGGGCGACTGAGCCTGCGGGCCGCCGCCGTGGCCCTCGACGAGGCCATCGGCTCCCGGCACCCCTACCCCCGGTGGGCGGCGACCGCGGGCTGGGGCCTGCTCGCGGGCGCGATCGCCGTGCTCCTCGGCGGCGGGCCGGTCACCGCGGTCACCGCCTTCTTCGTGACGGGCGCGATCGACCGGATCGGCAGGCTGCTGAACCGCTGGGGGCTGCCCGCGTTCTTCCAGCAGGTCATGGGCGGCCTGCTGGCCACGACGGTGACCATCGGGCTGTTCGCGGCGGGGCTGTTCCCACCGGGCACCCGGCCGTCGCTCGTCGTCGCGGCGAGCATCACCGTGCTCCTGTCCGGGCTGTCCGTCGTCGGCACGGTGCAGGACGCGATCTCCGGCTACTACGTGACGGCGGCCGGCCGGGTCGCCGAGGTCGCGTTGCTGTCCGCGGGTCTGCTGACCGGGGTCGTGCTCGGCCTGAAGTTCGGGTTCGCGGTGGGCATCGCGCTCGACGTCGCGGGATCGGTGTCGGTGAGCGTCGGGCGGTTCAGCCTGTCGCTGCTGCTCGGTGCGGTCGCGGCGGCCGGGTACGCGCTGGCCGGGTACGCCCCGCTGCGGTCACTGGTCGTGGCCGCGGGGGCCGGTGCGCTCGGCTGGGGGGTGTTCAGCGCGCTCAACGAGTTCACCGGGTTCGGCCCGGTCGCGGCGACGGGGGTCGCGGCGATCGTCGTCGGGGCGGGGGCGGGTCTGCTGCGCCGGACCGCGCAGGTGCCCTCCCTCGTCGTCACCCTGGCCGGCATCACCCCGCTGCTGCCCGGGTACACGGCCTACCGCGGCTTCTACCAGCTCGCCGTCGAGGGGCTGTCCGAAGGGCTCGTGACGGTCACGCTCGCCCTGGCGACGGGCCTGGCGCTCGCCGCGGGCGTGACGTTCGGGGAGTTCCTCGGGCGCCCGCGGCGCCGAGCGGCCGACGTCACTGCGGACGATTCAGAACCCGCGAACCTCCCGGGAGGTCAGTAGGGTTCCCGGCAGTACGACAGGAGGACCACGTGGCCCGCAAGAAGCTTCCCCCGCCGGAGTTCCTGGTCGTCGCGAACCGGCTCCCGGTCGACCTCGAGAAGCTGCCGGACGGCAGCAGGCGCTGGAAGCGCAGCCCCGGCGGGCTGGTCACCGCACTGGAGCCGATGCTGCGCTCCCGCGACGGCGCCTGGATCGGCTGGCCCGGCGTCCCGGACGCCGACGTCGACCCGCTGGTCGAGGACGGCCTGCAGCTGCACCCGGTCGCCCTCTCGGCGACCGAGGTCGCGGACTACTACGAGGGCTTCTCCAACGGCACCCTCTGGCCGCTCTACCACGACGTCGTCGCGCCGCCCGCCTTCCACCGGCACTGGTGGCAGGCCTACGTCACGGTCAACCAGCGCTTCGCCGACTACACCGCGAAGGTCGCCGCCGAGGGCGCGACGGTCTGGATCCAGGACTACCAGCTGCAGCTGATGCCCGGGATGCTCCGGGAGCTGCGGCCGGACCTCAAGATCGGCTTCTTCCTGCACATCCCGTTCCCGCCCACCGAGCTGTTCATGCAGCTGCCGTGGCGCTCCCGGATCGTGGAGGGGCTGCTGGGCGCGGACGTGATCGGCTTCCACACCGCGGGCGGCGTGCGGAACTTCCGCTGGCTCGCGACCCGGCTGGTAGGCGCGGGCACGGTGCGGAACAAGGTCAACGAGGTGACCGTCGGGCGGCGGACCGTGAAGCTCGGCGCCTTCCCGATCTCGATCGACTCCCGGCACCTCGACGAGCTCGCCCAGACCGACGCGGTGAAGAAGCGCGCCGCGCAGATCCGCGAGGACCTCGGGAACCCGAAGAAGATCATCCTGGGGGTGGACCGGCTGGACTACACCAAGGGCATCGACGTCCGGCTGCGCGCCTTCCACGAGCTGCTGGAGGAGGACCGGGTCTCGGTCGAGGACGCGGTGATGATCCAGCTCGCCACGCCGAGCCGGGAGCGCGTCGAGCACTACCAGAAGATGCGGGACGACATCGAGCTCGCCGTCGGCCGGATGAACGGCGAGTACGCGCACGTCGGACATCCCGCGGTGCACTATCTGCACCAGTCCCTGCCGCGGGACGAGCTGGCCGCGTTCTTCCTGGCCTCGGACGTCATGCTGGTGACACCGCTGCGGGACGGGATGAACCTCGTCGCCAAGGAGTACGTCGCCTGTCGACACGACCTCGGCGGCGTGCTCGTGCTGAGCGAGTTCGCGGGCGCCGCGGCCGAGCTGACCAGCGCGCTGCTGGTGAACCCGCACGACACCGACGGCGTCAAGGAGACGCTCTACCAGGCGTTGACCATGGAACCGCAGGAGAGCCGCAAGCGGATGCGCACGCTGCGCAAGCAGGTCCTCTCCCACGACGTCGACCGGTGGGCCCGGTCCTTCCTGCGGGCGTTGGGGCTGGACACATGAGCCTGGTCGACAGCCTGGTCGACGCCGTGACCGCCCTGCCGAGCCCGCTGCTGATCGCCCTGGACTTCGACGGCGTGCTCTCCCCGATCGTGCCCGTGCCCTCGGCGGCGCGGCCGCTGCCCCGGACCGCCGAGGCCGTGCGCGCACTGGCGTCGGCGCCGGACACCACGGTCGTGATGGTGTCCGGGCGCGGGCTCGCGGATCTCGCGGCCGTGTCGGGCTTCGTCGAGCCGGTGCGGATGGTCGGCAGCCACGGCGGCGAGTTCGGCCCGGGTCTCGCGGACGGGGACGCCTCGCTGCTCACGGCCGAGCAGCAGGGGCTCAAGGAGAAGCTCACACAAGCGCTCACCGACCTGGTCGACGGCGCCGCCGGGGTGGCCCTCGAGGACAAGCCCGCCGGCGTGGCGGTGCACGTGCGCAACGCCGAGCCGGAGGTGGGCGAGCGCGTGCTCGCCGCCGTCCGCGAAGGCCCCGTGACCTGGGCGGGCGTCGACTCGATCGAGGGCAAGGCCGTCATCGACCTGGCCGTCCTGCAGGCCACCAAGGGCACGGCGGTGGAGGCGCTCCGCGAGCGGCTGGGTGCGGCGGCGGTGCTCTTCGCGGGCGACGACACCACGGACGAGACCGTGTTCCGGAGCCTGCGCCCCGGCGACGTCGGGATCAAGGTCGGCGACGGGGACACCGCCGCCAGCCACCGCGTCGCCGACCCGGCGGAGCTGGCCGACGTGCTCGCCGCACTCGCCCGGGCGCGGCTACCAGCCTGAGAAGAACTCCTCGCGGCGCTTCGCGGGCCCGCTGGTCGCGGCCACGATCAGCTCGGTGGGCAGCACGACCTGCTTCGGGGTGTTCCGCTCGCCGCGGTCCAGCAGCAGCTCGCCCGCGACCTGTCCCTTGCGCCGCACGGGCTGCCGCACGGTCGTGAGGCCGAGCCGGTCCGCCTCCGGGACGCCGTCGAACCCGGTGATCGTGAGCCTGCCGGGGACGTCGACGTCCCTCTCGGCGGCGTACTGCAGGGCCCCGATGGCCAGCACGTCCGAGGTGCAGACGATCGCCGTGACCTCGGGATGGGTGGCGAGCAGCTCGGCCGCGGCCGACGCCCCCGCCTCCGGGCTGTGCTCGTACCGCTCGACGACGGGCACCTGGCTCCAGTCGACGCCGACGGCCGTCAGCGCGTCCCGCAGCCCGCCGATCCGCTCGCGCTGCACGGGGTAGGTGGACTCCTCCTGACGGCCGATGCTCGCGAGCCCGTCGTGACGGGTCGTGCCGAGCCGCATGCAGACCACGCCGATCCGGCGGTGCCCGAGATCGGCCAGGTGGTCCCCCAGGGCCCGCATGCCCTGCCGGTCGTCCACGCTCACCCGGTCGACGCCCTCGACGCCCACCGGCTGGTCGCACACCACCGTCGGCACCGGCCGTTCGAGGACGGCGCGGAAGTGCGGGTCGTCCTCGCTGACGGAGTAGACGACGAACCCGTCCACCCCGGCCTGGTGCACGGCCGCGACGTCCGCGTGCTCGGAGCTGACCGGGACCAGCAGCAGCCCCTGGCCTGCGCGTTCGCAGGCGAGCGCGAGACCCTCCAGGAAGCCGGTGGCCACCGGGTCGCGGAAGGCGTAGGACAGCGCCTCGGTGAGCAGCAGGCCGACCGCGCCCGCGCGCCGGGTGCGCAGCGAGCGGGCCACCGGGTCCGGGCCGGGGTAGCCGAGGCGGCGGGCGGCCTCGAGGACCTTCTCCCGCAGCGGGGCGGAGAGCTGGTCCGGGCGGTTGTAGGCGTTCGACACGGTGGTGCGGGACACGCCCAGCTCCGCGGCGAGCGACGCCAGCGTCGCGGGCCGTCTGACGTGGGGTGGGCCGCTCATTCGCAGAAAGGTAGCCGTCCGTGGTGGGCGGCGGGTACCCCACCCGCTAGAGTGAACTGACAACGGTTTTCAATAAAACCATGCGCACAGCCTGATAGGACCTTCATGTCGCTCCGCCTGCCCATCGCCCTGCTCGCCGGCGCCGCCCTGCTGACCCTCGCGGCGTGCGGCTCCGAGGCCGCGCCACCCGCGGCCGAGGGGGGCCGCCCGACCGTCGTCGCCTCGACCGACGTCTACGGCAGCATCGCCACCGCAGTCGGCGGGAACCTCGTCGACGTCCGGTCGATCATCGACTCGCCCGCGGCGGACCCGCACGAGTACGAGGCCACGCCGACCGACGCCGCGGCCGTCGCACAGGCGACGATCGTGCTGACCAACGGCGGCGGCTACGACGACTTCGCCACCAGGCTCGTGGAGTCCGCGGGCACGAACCCGACGGTGATCGACGCCGTCGCGCTGTCCGGGCTGGACACCGCGCAGGAGGAGGGCCACTCCGAGGGCGACGGCCACGACCACGGCGAGTTCAACGAGCACGTCTGGTACGACCTCGGGACCGTCCGCAAGGTCGCCGACCGGCTCGCCGCGGACCTCGGCGCCGCCGATGCGGCCAACGCGGCCACCTACACCGCGAACGCCCAGGCCTTCGGCGCCGAGCTGGACACCCTGCAGCAGAGGATCGACGCGCTCAAGGCCGCCCACCAGGGCGACCGGATCGCCGTGACCGAGCCCGTGCCGCTCTACCTGACCGATGCGGCCGGGCTGCAGAACGTCACACCCGAGGCCTTCTCCGAGACCGTCGAGGAGGGCAACGACCCGGCGGCCGCCGTGCTCGCCGAGGCGCTGCAGGTCGTGCCGACCGCCCGGGCGGTGGTCGCGAACGCGCAGACCGAGAGCGCGTCGACCCAGGAGGTCGAGAAGGCCGCCGCCGCGGCGAACGTGCCCGTGCTGAGCTTCACCGAGACCCTGCCCGACGGCGTCGACTCCTACGTGGGCTGGCAGTCCACGCAGCTCGATGCCCTGGCCGGAGCCCTCGATCGGACGGCATGAGGTGCGCCGGAGCCCTGAACCGCGCAGCATGAGCCCGGCGTGAACAATGAGGCCATGACCCCTGCCGTCTCGCTGCGCGGCGCCGGGGTCCGGTTCGGGCAGCGGGTGCTGTGGGAGGGCCTGGACCTCGACGTCCGGCCCGGTGAGTTCCTCGCCGTGCTCGGTCCGAACGGATCCGGCAAGACCACCCTCCTGCGCGTGCTGCTGGGCCTGCAGCCGCTCGCCGGGGGCGAGGTGCTGATCGACGGACACCCCGCCCAGCGCGGCGGCGGGGGCATCGGGTACGTCCCGCAGCAGAAGGCACTGCCCGAGGACATGCCGCTGCGCGCGGCCGACCTCGTCGGGCTGGGGCTCGACGGGCACCGCTGGGGCCTGGGTCTCGGCGGCCGCGCGGAGCGGCGCAGGCGGGTCGCCGCGGCGTTGGAGGCCGTGGGCGCGACCCGGTACGCGGACGAGCCCGTCGGACGGCTGTCGGGTGGCGAGCAGCAGCGGCTGCGGGTCGCGCAGGCGCTGGTCGGCGACCCGCGCGTACTGCTGTGCGACGAGCCGCTGCTCTCCCTCGACCTGGCCAACCAGCGCGTGGTCAGCGCCCTGATCGACGCGCGCAGGCGCACCGCGGACACCGCCGTGGTGTTCGTGACGCACGAGATCAACCCGATCCTCCCGCTCGTCGACCGGGTCCTCTACCTCGTCGACGGCCGGTTCCGGATCGGCACCCCGGACGAGGTCATGACCTCCGCGACGCTGTCCGAGCTGTACCGCACGGACGTCGAGGTGCTGCGGGTGCGGGACCGGCTCGTCGTCGTCGGGGTGGAGGAGCAGCACGCCCACCACGAGGCCCTGACGTGAGCGCCTTGATCTCGTTCGACGGCCTCGGCGAGCTGCTCGGGCTGCCCTTCGTCCAGAACGCCTTCCTCGCCGCCGCCCTGCTCGGGCTGGTCGCCGGGGCACTGGCGCCGCTGATCGTCGCGCGGGGGATGGGGTTCGCGGTGCACGGCACCGCCGAGCTCGCGTTCACCGGCGGGGCGGCCGCGCTGCTGGCCGGGATCTCGGTCAGCGTCGGGGCGGTCGTCGGCGCGGTGATCGCGGGCCTGGTGTTCGGGCTGCTGGGGCTGCGCCAACGCGAGCGGGACTCCGTGATCGGCGTCGTGCTGGCGTTCGGGCTGGGCCTCGGGGTGCTCCTGCTCGCGCTCTACGACGGGCGCGCCTCCAACAAGTTCGGCCTGCTCACCGGGTCGATCGTGTCCGTGGACAGCGGGAACATCGCCGTTCTCGTCGGAGTGACGATCGTGGTGCTGGCGGTACTCGCGGTGATCTACCGGCCACTGCTGTTCGCCAGCGCGGACCCGGACGTCGCCGTCGCCCGCGGGGTGCCCGTCCGAGCCCTCTCCCCGCTGTTCGCCGTCCTCGTCGCCCTGACGACGGCGTTGGCCGTCCCGATCGTCGGCGCGATCCTCGTGCTGTCCGTGACGATCATCCCGGGGGCCGCGGCGGCCAGGGTCACCGCGAGCCCGCTCAAGGCGACGCTGCTCGCGGTGGCGATCGCCGAGGTCTCGCTGCTCGGCGGCACCCTGTTGTCGCTGGC
>Ga0070671_100000464_pt1 | contig 28229 bp, 19 predicted proteins | sample KBSS73metaG_FD_65341 | JGI IMG/M metagenome (GOLD analysis project Ga0070671, IMG submission 65341) | Switchgrass rhizosphere microbial communities from Kellogg Biological Station, Michigan, USA - KBS S7-3 metaG | ecosystem: Host-associated > Plants > Roots > Rhizosphere > Soil ...
CCCGCGAGGGCCAACCAAGGTCTCTAACCCTTGAGGTAGATCATTCACGAAACTGGCACCTGCAGACTGGGCCGCTTGTTCCATCTTTGTTTGGTCGGCGTTTGGGGAGCCATAAGAGATATTTTCGGCAATCGTGCCGTCGATGAGGTCAATATCCTGGCCGGCGATGGCGAGCGCGGTCAACCAGTCGGAAATCTTGATCTGTGACAGCGGCTGACCGTCCACTTTGATCGTGCCTGAGACTGGCTGCAGAAGGCGGCAAAGGAGGTTTATCACGGTGGACTTACCCGCTCCGGATGCGCCGATCAATGCGGTCGACCGGCCGCGGCGGAATTCGAAGCTCGCATCCATCAGCACAGGCTCGCCCCTTTCCCCATATTCGAAAGTTACTTTGTCAAACTCTATCCCCTTGCGCAAACCAGTAAAGGGTAGCTCGCCTCTTGGTGCTGGAGGGTTGTCTCTCATCGTAAGGAGCCATTCGACCTCGTTGAAAGGACCAGCGGCCGAAGCCAGTGAAGCCCCAGATTGTTCCAGCAGTCGTAGATGGGGCTGCACTCGATTCATCAGCGCGAGAAAGGCCGCCAACACAGGCAGAGAGACGCCGGTGAACAGGGCTGCCAGCAGGACTACCAAAAAGAGGGCGCCGTGCATCGCTTCGAGCAGCGGTCCCTGCGTGCCGTAGAGGCGCTCCCCCTTCAGGATGGAACTGCGGACGCCATCGGAGACGGTTTTGAATCGACTATGCTCCGCCTGTTGACAGTTGAAGAGTCGAATTATTCGTGCACCGTAGATCGTGAATAACATCTGATCGGCGAGCAATTGGTTTGCTGAAACTGTCGCGTTGCTGAACTCCCGAAGCCTGGCGTCCGTTCGATGTTGGATCCTCCGCGCGATGAAGCCTCCCACGAGCACCATAAGCGATAGTCGCCAGCTCACTAGCAGAAGCAGAACGCTGAAGACCAGAACCGTCGCAATTGCCGCGATCCGAGTGAGCACAACTCGTACGGCATCGGAAGCCTTCCACGCCTCGGTGGTGAGAATGTTTACAAGCCGTGAGGGCTCCTGGGCAAGGAAGAAGGAATATCCAACGTTCTGAAGGCTGTCGGACAGCGCACAACGGATGTCGTGACCAATGCGACCTTCCACCCACGCCGCAAACGTGTTCGCCAGAGCCTGAAATGTGCTCTTGAGCAGAACGAAGGCAAAGATTACCGAACTGACTATCAACAATCGTTCGTTTCGGCTGTAACCTTCGGCGAAGTGTTGGATTAAGCCCAAAGCACCTCCGCCCCTTGCGGCCGAGAAGCTACCGGTGAAGGTCGAGAGGAGGGGGATAAGAAGGCTGACACCAACGCCCTCGAGCAAGCCGATCAACAACGCTAGGAACGTGACGACGAAAGCTGTCCACAGGTAGCGACGTGAAAGCACGGCGAGGTTCGAGTTCGACCCGAATACATTCAGCGGTTTCATCTTGCAAACCATCGCCCTCCGCGGGTTGAGACGTGTCGAGGACTTTGTAGAGCGTAAGCGGACTTAGCTAATCCCGTCGCGAGTATAATTCATGCCCAAAAATGGGAGGGGGTTGCATGGGACTCGCCAGCAAAGCTGAGGTATATGGGACCGTCGATGTCCCAATAGTAGGCGAGAGCGTCGCGGTGGTGCTCACCACCTATAATGACTCTGCTTTTCTGCGAGAAGCGATATCGAGCGTCATCGGTCAGAAGCGTCCTGCAGACGAAGTGATTGTGGTCGACGATGGTTCAGACGTGAGTCCAGCGGCGCTGTTCGAAGACTTACCGCAAGTCAGGCTGCTTCGGAAAAACAATGGCGGCCTTTCAAGCGCGCGCAACGCAGGTCTTCATTTCGCCAGTTCCCGATATATCACTTTTCTCGACGCCGATGACAGGTTTGAGCCTAACGCGATTGAGGCCGGCCTCGCTTGCTTTGCCCAGCGGCCTGAGGCGGCAATGGTTTATGGCGGCCACCGTCGAATCCGGGCGGATGGAAAGCCGCTCGACCTGGGCCATTTCCAAGCTCTTGGCGAGGACCCGTATGCCGACCTGCTGACCGGTAACCGCATCGGAATGCATGCGACTGCCCTATACCGCCGTGACGTTCTTCTTGCGATGGGCGGCTTCGACGAAGAGCTACGCAGATGCGAAGACTACGATCTTTACCTTCGTCTCGCACTCAGCTATCCGATCGCGTCACATCCTGAAATCGTCGCCGAATATAGATGGCACGGAGGCAATATGTCTAAGGACAGGAGCGAGATGCTCAGGGCGGTACTCACTGTCCTCGATCGGCATCGTGGCCAAACCCGAGCGCATCGCAAGGCCTGGCGTTCAGGGCAACGTAATTGGAAAGATTGGTACGAAACAGGACAGCTAACGGAATGGGATGACGTAGAGGGGCCGGTCGCTGTGAGCGGGACGTTACCGAGACTGGCGCGGTTTGTGAAACGTTCGATGGATGATCTGCGGAACAGTCGGTCATCTGGTCTACTGTCTCGTGGTGGCGGCTCATGGCCACCATCGGTGGGCTCGGTTGATTTTGGCCAATTAGGAACGACGACACCGATAAGCCTGGACTACGGATGGGACCGAGGAACACCTATTGATCGGTACTATATTGAGAGTTTTCTCGCCAACAGGACTGCGGATATCAGGGGGCGTGTGCTTGAGGTCGGGGACGACCTCTATAGTCAACGCTACGGTGGATCCAAGATCACTCATCAGGATGTGCTTCACCTCGATGTGAAACATCCGAAAGCTAGCCTCGTGGGTGATTTGACACAGCCCGATGTGCTTCCCGATGGTGCGTTTGACTGCATCCTCCTGACTCAGACTCTCCAATTGATCTTCGACCTCCGGCAAGCTGTTAGGCGTCTTCGCGCCGCACTCCGACCGGGAGGCGTTCTTCTTTTAACCGTACCGGGCATCAGTCAGATCGATCGAGGGCAATGGGGGGATCGCTGGTGCTGGACCTTCACCACCGCGTCCATCCATAAGCTGTTTGAACCGGACTTCGGCCCTGAACTGGAAATTAAAACGCATGGCAATGTTTTTGCTGCCACGGCCTTCCTACAAGGCGTGGCCCTCGAGGAAGTCGATCGAGCCAAGCTTAACGTTTATGATCCGGCTTATCCCGTCATCATTACTCTGCGGGTCCGGAAAGGCTGAATGCCGGTCACACGCTTCATTTCGAGAATGCGCGCCGCTATCCAGCCTCGACAACCGCGGCCCGTGATCCTGATGTATCACCGAGTTGCGTTTGCCCGACACGATCCCTGGGGGCTTGCGGTAGATCCGGAGCGGTTCGAAGAGCAGATCGCATACGTAAAGCATCAACGCACACCCATGTCCATAGACGAGTTGGTTGATCGGCTGCGGAGCAAGACGTTGCCGGAGAATGCCGTCGCGGTCACGTTCGACGATGGCTACCGCGACAATCTTGTCACCGCCAAACCGGTTCTGGCTCGTTATGGCGTCCCGGCGACCTTGTTCCTCGCGACGGGCTTTATCAATCAAAAGACACCGTTCTGGTGGGACGAACTTGCAACCATGATTCTGGCGTCAACACAGGCGATACGCGAAAAGCAAATCTGGCCTGGTGAGGCCATCAGCCTCGATTGGGGTGAGCCGGAACGCTCGGACATGGACGGCGAGTGGCGAGTGGCGGATGAGCCGCGGACCGCAAGGCAAAACTCTTACCTGGCGATCTGGCGTAAACTCCAGCGCGCTACGGCAGAGGACCGGGAGGTGGCCATGAATACTCTTCGGCGCCATCTCGGAACAGCTCAGGACCCCATGACGAGGCCGATGAACTCCGATGAGATAGATGCGCTTCTAAGCGACGGCCTTGTGGAGTTGGGCGCCCATACTGTCACACACCCAGCACTGACTCTTCTGAGCAGGCCGGAGAGTCGCCGGGAGATCGAAGGCAGTGGTCAACGATGCCGCGAACTCGCCTCCAAATGCGTCAACGGTTTCGCTTATCCCTATGGGGATATGAGCTCAGAAGTACGAAGTGATGTTGCGAGACTCGGATTTTCTTGGGCGTGCTCAACTGAGGGCCGTTTCGTCGACGTGAAGCAACCGGACTTTTACGCTTTGCCCCGCGTCGCCGTTCTTAACGCTCCTATCGGCGAGAGCTTGGTCGAGCATCGGAGACTTTCCGCAGGGGATGGTGAATCTCAGAAGAAATTACCTATGGGCTAAGTTCTGAAGAGGCAACGGAATCAACGGCGCGATTTGCATAAGCGCGCCAGTTGCTTGCGGTGCTGCCGTGTTAGCAACGAACTATTTTTGGAGAACAGATCCCAGCCGTTGCGTTGCGTGTGTCGATGACCAATTGAGCTTCGTCGACGATCCTCCGGTAGTCATAATCGGAATGATCGGTAACGATAACCACACAATCGTATTGACCGAGGGACTCCAGCGGTACACGATGCATTTGAAGATCGTACTTACGGCCTTTTCCAATCTTCGAGAAAAAGGGGTCGTTATAGGAGACCAAGGCGCCATGTTTTTGCAAGGACTCGATGATCGTAATCGCAGGCGATTCGCGTAGGTCGTCGATATCCTTCTTGTAGGAAACTCCGAGTATCAAAACCTTGGAGCCCTTCAACGCTTTGCTGCGGACATTGAGAGCATCCGCAATGAATTCGACGATGTGATAAGGCATCGCCATGTTGATCTCACCTGCAAGTTCTATGAATCGTGCAGCGAAATCAAATTCCTTTGCTTTCCATGAAAGATAGAAGGGGTCGACTGGGATGCAATGTCCTCCAAGACCTGGTCCAGGATAAAACGGCTGAAACCCGAATGGCTTTGTCGCTGCAGCTGCTATGACCTCCCAGATATCAATCCCCATTTTCAGACAGAGCAGCTTCAATTCGTTAACCAGCGCGATATTCACGCAACGGTAGATATTTTCGAGGAGCTTCGTCATCTCCGCGACAGTCGGGCTTGATACCGCAATCGCCCGGCGAAAGATCGATGAATACAACGCGGTTGCAACTTCTCCAGCATGGCGGTCGATACCACCAACGATTTTGGGAATATCGCAACGTGCGACTGTGTTGTTTCCGGGATCTTCACGTTCTGGAGAGAATGATAAGAAAAATACGTCGGCGCTTTCAGAGTTGTCCCGCGAAGCGGACAATTTCAGAAGGTTTCCCTTTTCTAGCAATGGCAGCACGACCTCGTCTGTCGTTCCTGGATACGTAGTGCTTTCGAGCACGACCAATTGGCCCGCCCTCAGGTGCGGAGCTATCGCTTTTACGGTTTCAGTCACGAACGTAAGATCAGGCTCGTGATATTCCGTCAGAGGTGTCGGCACACAGATCACTATGGCGTCCATTTCACAAATGCATGTGAAATCTGTGGTGGCCTGAAATCCTCGATCCCTTGCAAGAGCTATCTCTGTTTCGGGAATGCGACAAATGTAAGATCGCGAGGAGGCAAGCATGTCGATTTTAGTGCTGTCGATATCGACTCCCGTCACGCGGAATCCTTCTTCGCTGAACAATAACGCCAGAGGGAGGCCGACGTATCCTAATCCGATGACGCCAACCCTTGCGGTCCTCGAACTAAACTTCGCTATCGCCACTTCTTTCAATAGCGTGGCGCTCAGTGGATAGGTTGGAGCTATTGAAGGCAATGATATCGCTGTTGGCATACAATTATCCTCTTTTGTCACAAAACAATTCGCAGTCGGGCTTCAACGCTAACCTGTCCGTCATCGATTAGGACCGCACGATGCATCAGCAGGCTAGCTGCACTTCGGCAGCATCCACCTCAAGCAACATTGCGCTTTGGATAAGGTCCAGCGTAACAACCAACCGCAATTTCCCCTTACGACGAAGGATCTTCCCCTCCAATCCCGCAAAGGGGCCAGATCGAATCCGCACCTGCTTGCCAGCTGTTAAGAAAGGAAACGGTGTTGCTTTCCAGTTCCTTAACGAGGACTGTAGTCTTTCGATTTCCTGGTCAGAGAGAACAGCAGGATAGCCATTAAAGCTCACCAGGCGAATAATTCCTGGACGCGTGAGGATACGGATCCTGTCCTTAAAAAGCATCTTTACAAAGACATATCCTGGAAATAGAGGAAGCTCTACTTCGATTCTGCGACGATTCCAATAGCGCACTATGGAGTAGAGCGGCAAATACGACTCGATATCCTCTTGATGGATGAGTCGATCTGCAACTGCCTTTTCGTGTCGCGGTAATGTATAGGCGGCGTACCAGCGCGGCCTGTCGATCTCTCTCACAGCGTCTATCATCTCCATCACGTGACCCTCTCGAATCGGGCATCAATAAACTCGTATCATCTATAACCACAATTAACGTTCAACGTATCGGAGACCCCACTCATTCAGTTCGAGGTTAGCCAATCTCGTTCATCTCAAGCGGATTTTCAGATTAGATACTTCGCACGTTCCCATCGGTGTGCTGGTGCACATAGGTTTGAATATTTTCATTAGGAAGAAGGCGGAGAAGGGCTCGCGGACCCCATACCATACCCACCGTGCGAGGGACGTAAACAGATTTGTGTAGTTCAGCGCACAGACACTGTTGTGGGGACGTCGGTATAGGAATTAAAACCGGGAAAAAACTCCTGACAGGGTGGGGCCACGCAGTATCAAGGATTGAACGATTATGATCGTGGAACACCAACAATGTCAGCTCATATTAGTATTGGAAGACATCGAGGAGACCGCTCGCCTGATCGAGAAGATGTTGAAAGGAGATGGGTACTCAGTCACTCTGGCGAGGACTGAGGAAGATGCTATATCTATGGGGCGCTCTTATTCTCCCGATTTACTCCTGATCAGTTTAGGTCTCGCGTCCGAACGACTTCTTGCAACTGCCCTTCGAATACGCCGACAAGCTGGACTCAGTCTCGATGTTGCAATTGTCATCTTTTGCGTTCCAACTATCCCTGAAGGCGCCGAATTGGAAGTTGACGATAATATTTATATGACACGGCCTGACAACTTCAATAAACTTAGAGAGCTGTTGCATCGGCTTCTTTGGGTACCGACCAATCGATTCAGTTCGTCGTCGACAATCTGGTAGCACTCACAAGCCATCGCCTCCAGGCCCTCCCGATTGAGGACCGTGATGTGGCCTCGCGAATAGTGAATCAGACCTGCATCTTGCAATCGTCCGGCCGCCACCGTCACGCTCTCCCGCCGGCCGCCCAGCATGTTTGCGATAATCTCTTGCGTCATTGGGATTTCCGACCTATTCAATCGGTCATGACACAGGAGCAACCATCGGCAGAGACGTTGCTCCAGCGGATGAAGTCGATTGCAGACCGCTGTCTGGGAGATCTGTGTAATGAGTGCCTGCGTATAGCGCAGCAAGATCTGCTGGAGTTGGCCGCCGCGTCTAAACTCCTGTTGGAGTACCCTGGCGGGCATTTTTAGAGCATGGCCGGCGATCTGCGCTACTGCCAGATGTGGAATGTTGCCACCCCCCAGGAAGGAGGCGATACCGACAATACCATCATTTCCTGCAAGGGCCATCTCGGCCGTTGAACCATCTCGCATAGTGTACAGAAGTGACACAACACAGGTTGTAGGAAAGTAAACGTAATCTATTTGTTCGCTGCACTCATATATCACTTGCCCAAGAGTCAGAGTAACGTACTTCATACTTGGCTCAAGATGAGTTCGCTCTTCTGCAGAGAGGGAGGACAGAAGACGGTTTTCGACATGCTCTTGCGTATCCAAGGCTCTGAACATTGAAAACTCCAATTAATCTCCACAACTGGGCTAGTGTTTGTCGCATTAATGTAGTCTCGTGGCGTCCCTTCTTAAGGATCACCGGTTCCAAGTGGGATTGTCAGCTTAGGCTGCTCTTACTTATTGCTTGTAAAGGTCGAATACTGGTAGCCCGTTGATCCTGTGGACGGTGGCCGATTGCATCCATATATCGACTACTGTAGCCCGGTAACCCGATTATCTCTGTGGGCGAAGGTCGCGCTGCTTCCAATTCACAGCGGGCCGATCCATGCCCCAATGACTGCGTGGAGCTTCACGTCTCGCATTCCCATACCGCCGAGCAAACATAGTAGCCTGAAGAAGAATGCCTACGCACATTCCTTCTAGGAACTGCAGGATACTACTCATTCCATGAGTAATTTCGGAGGACGGCAAATCCCGCAATAAAAAGGGGGGCACCAGCCAATTCCGACCCTGGCGGCTCTGCAGATCGGTAACCCTTACCACTGCTGGAAAAATTAACGTCGGCCACCAGCTAATGGAACGCATAATGAAAAGCTCCAGAACAACCAAATAGAGAGCAATTCCCTGTCCAAAGCTGCAACTTACTGACGGTCTATATTTATCATCCTGCAGAGCGCCCGCCTTGTGGTCGATCCAGTTCTCTGGGTGTTCACAGGTGTTTACATCCGGCACCGCAAGTGAATCGAAGGATACACACCATGACTTGTATCTTGGGGGTACGCGGAAGAGCAAAGCAACAAAGCGATAGACCAACGGCACGCGTGTGGCTATTACAAATCCAACTTTCGAAATGTTTTGACTTAACGGTGAAATCCCGATGCAGCCGCACTAGTGATGACTATTTGGTCTCTAAAACTCTTATCGGCTGATTATTTAGGTAACATTGCGTCCCCCCAGACCGCCAGGAGAAAGCTTTTTTGTAGAAGGATCATCAACGGTTTCTGAGGATTAGCTCAACCAGGAGCAATAGAGGACAAATGAACCACTCATGTATGTGCGCCGCCATACCGACAGTTGATCAGTGAGCGTCTACGTTGGTTTCCGAGAACAGTCAAAGCTATCCCACGGTCCTATGAGTCATAGTGTTGAATTACGTTCAGCGTGGCATCAGACGAGCGAAGCAGCCGCGGAGTCGATTGAGGAGAATGTACGTTTAGATCATCGGGCATGCAGACTGTGCTTACTGTCTATCGTATGCGGTTCCACTGACGGAATTGATCAGAATATCTGGGCCCTTTCGATACGTAGCTGATTTTACGGGTTTTATTGCTTTTCCACAGCAGTTAGCGTTGGCGGAGCTTCGCCCGGAATGCAGTAATGCACCCCCCCTTTTCTACAAGCGCTAGTTACATCCTCCACCCTGAAGACGAGCCTTCCTTGAACGCGCTGCCTTGAAGTTCTATTGCCAACGCGCTTGTGCGTCGACGCCGCCTCCGAAATGCCTGATAACAGTTAAGCGCAATTGTTCGCCTACCTATCATTTGCGTACTCGCCATCATCAAATAAGGAACTCAGCATGGCCATAGAAACTCTCGTTCGAGCGGGATCACTTGCACCAGCAGACTCTCCTGCTGCAGACATTCCCTTCCTTGACCTCACAATGCAGTTTGGAGGTATCCGCGACGAGATCTTGGAAGCGGTTACCCGCGTTCTCGAATCACAGCACTTTATCTTAGGACCCGAAGTCGATGCGTTTGAGCGTGAAGTAGGCGAATATATCGGCGTTGAGTTTGCAATTGGATGTGCATCTGGTTCTGACGCACTTCTGTTAGCTCAAATGGCGCTCGGTATTGGACCTGATGATGAAGTTATTACCTCTCCATTCACTTTCGGCGCGACCGCTGGTTCTATAGCACGATTGAAGGCTCGGCCAGTGTTTGTAGATATTCATCCGGACACGTTCAATTTCGATGAACGGCAGCTTGAGGCAGCAATAACATCTCGCACTAGAGCTATTATGCCGGTTCATCTGTTTGGGCTACCTGCCAATATGGATGCGGTTCTGGCGATAGCGCGTAAGCACAATCTTGCCGTGATCGAAGATGCTGCGCAGGCAATTGGAGCACGGTGGAAGGAACGGCGCATTGGCAGCTTTGGAGCTTGTGGGTGCTTTAGCTTCTTTCCTTCTAAGAACCTGGGAGGAGCTGGCGATGGTGGCATGATCGCAACGGACGATCCGCAACTGGCGCAGCGCCTACGCATGCTTCGGGCGCACGGGACCAGAAGGAAATACCGATATGACTTGCTGGGAATCAACAGCCGACTTGATGCTTTGCAGGCAGCCATTTTGCGAGTGAAACTTCGCCACCTGGATAAATGGACCGAGGGACGCCGACGCAATGCTGAAATCTATCGCGATCTATTTTCTAAGTATCGACTAACGGAGCACTTGGCGCTACCTTGTGCACCCGACACGAGCTCTCATGTATATAACCAGTTTACGATTCGCACTCCGCGGCGAGATGAATTACAGGACTTCCTTATCAGACACGGGATTCACACCGAGGTCTATTATCCTAGCCCGTTGCATCTCGAACCGGCATTTGCACACCTGGGCTACGGTATAGACGATTTTCCGAATGCCGAGGCGGCTTGCCGAGATGTACTTTCGCTTCCCATCTATCCTGAGCTCACATACGACCAGCAAAGGACAATAGCCGATAAACTCGCACACTTTTATCAGGGTCCTAATACGTAACGATCGCTGATTTAGGAACGAAGGAGAAGAAATGCTCCCAAACATTGCGGTAATTGGAAATGGTTACTGGGGCAGAAATCTAGTCCGAAACTTCCACGCTCTTGGTGTTTTGAAATGCGTTTGCGATTCTCGATGCGAAGCATTGCAAGAGGCGCATGACCAGTGTGGCGTGGATACATGTTCGTCGTTGAAGACGCTCCTCAACGATTTCGATATCCAGGGAGTGGCAATTGCGGCGCCCGCTGCTCAGCACTATCAATTGGCCAAGGAATGCCTACTTGCCGGAAAAGATGTATATGTAGAAAAGCCTCTGTCGCTGCGGGCAGATGAGGGGCAAGAGCTAGTCGACATTGCCGAGGGGAGACGACGCATACTGATGGTCGGCCACATCCTCCAATACCACCCGGCAATTCTGAAACTCAAGGAGTTAATTGGCTCGGGCGAGCTAGGTCGCATCCAGTACGTCTACTCGTCGCGTCTCAACTGGGGAAAGCTTCGGTCTGAGGAGAATATCCTGTGGAGTTTCGCTCCACACGATATCTCGGCGATACTCTACCTCTTGGATGAGGTCCCGGTCAGCGTTACCGCTTCAGGCGGATCCTACATAAACCCTCACATCTACGATACGACTTTGACGGCATGCGAGTTTCACAGCGGTGTCAAGGCACATATCTTTGTAAGCTGGCTTCATCCCTTCAAGGAACAGCGCTTAGTCATTGTCGGAACAAGCAAAATGGCTGTTTTTGATGATATGGAACAAGAGCGTAAACTTGTTATCTACTCACACAGTATTGATTGGCTGAACCGCCTGCCGGTGGCACATAAAGGAGAAGGTCTGGCAATACAACTGTCGAGCGAGGAGCCTCTCAGGAATGAATGTGAGCACTTTATTGAAAGTATAGTGACTCGTAGGCCCGCCCGCACCGATGGCAGAGATGGCGTTAAGGTGTTGGAAGTGCTGGAAGCCTGCGAACGATCTCTGCGCGGGCAAGTCGTATCCGCTCAGGTTCATGAAGTAGGGACAAAATACTTTGCCGATCCTACAGCTATTATCGACGGCGGCAGCGAAATTGGACTTGGCACCAAGATTTGGCATTTCAGCCATATAATGACTCGCTCACGGATCGGATGCTTCTGCAATCTTGGTCAGAATGTTGTTATCAGCCCAGGTGTCACGATCGGTGACCGGGTGAAAATCCAGAACAATGTCTCGGTATATACCGGGGTAGAACTTGAAGACGATGTCTTCTGCGGGCCTTCCATGGTGTTCACGAACGTGATCAATCCACGCAGCCACATCGAGCGGAAGCACGAATACAAACGAACCTTGGTTAGACGTGGAGCTTCGATCGGAGCAAATGCAACAATCATCTGCGGTGTCACCCTAGGCCAGTATTGTTTTGTAGCTGCCGGTAGCGTGGTCACCAGGGATGTTCCAGACTATGGGCTTGTGATGGGTGTTCCCGCAGTTCAGACTGGTTGGGTGTGTTTTTGCGGAAACCGTCTGCGTGATTCAATTAATATGAGTTGCGATAGTTGTGGCCGCAATTACATTATCGAAGATGGTTCCTGCCACGAACTACCCCATAGTTCGATCGTCGCTGCGTGACCTGCCGCAATACCTCGCTAGAGCTTTTTCCAACTTCAAAGAACGGCCCTATAACACTTGTCCTAACACGGTAAGTGTCTGTTAGCGCTCAAACGTTTTGGTAGCTCCTACAGAGAACTCTACTGGAGTAGATCCTGTGAACCGCCTGCTGATCTACAGAAGGTCACTCATATTCGTGTCGCAGATATGCCTGTTAGCGATGAGCTATTATGGGGCTTTTCTGCTTCGCTTCGATTTTCACCTGGACTTGGTCTATCAATTGCTCTTCATATGGACACTACCATTAGTCATTGCGGTCGAATTGCTCGTCTTTTACGCGTTTGGCCTTCTTTGCGGATGGTGGCGCTACGCAGGCATGAGCGATGCGCTGGATATCTGCAAGGCATCCGTTACGAGCGCAGCATCCCTTTACTTAATGATCGAGTTGGTCCTCAACGTCGACGGATATCCACGGTCGATTTTTGCAATTAATATGCTTCTCACCGTGCTTTTCGTGGGGGGGGCACGCTTCGCAGTTCGTGCGTACACAGAAAGTGCACAACGCGGAGCGGCCGAGGTCAACACACTAATCGTTGGAGCGGGACGGGCCGGCAGCACCATCGCGCACGAACTGAATCGCAACTCGCAGCTCAACCTGAAGGCGGTTGGATTTGTTGACGACGACCCCAGCAAGCATGGCATTCGCATTCATGGCCTTCTAGTACTCGGATCGAGCGACTGTATGTCGAATATCATTCCCCGTCTTAGCGTCCGATGTGTGCTCATCGCCATCCCTTCCGCTAGCGGGAGTCAAATAGAGCAGATCATTACAAAGTGCCGTCAGTGCAAGGTCGATTTCAAAATCCTCCCCCCCTTGAGTCGGCACATCAGTAGGAGCAGTTCATCGATTGCCAATCTACGCAATGCACGTCTGGAGGACCTGCTAGGCCGTCAACCTGTTCAGATCGACCTCGCAAGCATACGCAATCAACTCGAGGATAAGGTACTGCTCATTACAGGGGCCGGCGGGTCGATCGGCTCGGAACTGAGCCGACAGGTCTGTGACTTTGCGCCACGTCAGGTAGTCTTGATTGATCGTTCAGAAAACGGCCTGTTCCAACTTGGCCTCGACCTCAGTACAAACCGCCCCCAACAACGCTTTGTTCCTGTGATTGCCGACATTCAGGATGTAGGCGCCATGCGAGAGATCTTCGCGCTGTATCGGCCTGACATTGTGTTCCACGCTGCGGCGTACAAGCATGTGCCCCTGATGGAGCAAAGCTGTTTCCAAGCAGTAACTAACAATATCTTCGGAACTTACAATGTTGCGCTTGTGGCACGGCAGTTCGGTTGCAAGACCTTCGTTATGATCTCCTCCGACAAGGCCGTAAATCCGACAAATGTCATGGGCGTGACAAAGCGCATTGCCGAGATGATTATCCTGGGTCTGCAACGCGAGCATACGCGCTATGTCGCAGTCCGCTTCGGAAATGTTCTCGGCAGCAACGGCAGCGTAGTGCCCATTTTCCAACAGCAAATCGCTAGCGGGGGACCCGTCACGGTTACGCATCCCGAAGCGCGCCGCTATTTCATGACGATTCCTGAGGCGGTTCAACTTGTGTTGCAGGCTTCGACCATGGGGGCTGCCAGCGATATCTTTGTGTTGGAAATGGGCGAACAGATCCGCATCGCGGACATGGCGCGCAATTTGATCCGGCTTTCAGGTTTTGAACCGGATCAAGATATCCCTGTCATTTACACCGGACTGCGTCCCGGTGAAAAATTATTTGAAGAACTCATGTTGGATGGCGAGGGCCTCAAATCAACTACGCACCCAAAGATTCGTGTGTTGGACGGCGGCCCCGTAAGCTTCGAACAGATACAGATATGGCTCGATGAGCTTTCGGCGTTGGTCGAAGCGAAGAACATGTACGGGCTTGTGCAGACTTTCCGCCGTATTGTGCCTGAATATAAACCCAGCGAGGATATCCTTGCCTTGTGTGAAGTTGATCGCCACGACATGGCGCTACTGCACCGACGTGCCCGAGGACAACTTTGGTACTCGGCCGGCATTCCGAATCAGCTTTTACCTACCCAGTTCGCCGTGCCCACACAGGGAAACTATGAGCAACCGCACTGACCTAGTCCGCAGTAACTGGGGCCAACCGTTTCCAGAAGCGTGAGCAATAGAACGGAGAAGCCGTGAGTAGAGATTCTGAATTCTGGACACAGCGTGAACGATCAAGCACGATGGCCTCGCGGCGGTCCGACGCAATGCGCAGGTACATTGAGGTCGACATGGGGCATGGTCATAGTCTGCCCCCATCGAAGGAATTCAAAACGTCTGTTCCGCCTCTACCGCATCGTCCAGCCACCCCACCCGAACACACAGACTGGCTGCACGTTATCGATATCCTCAAGAAACACTGGCGTCTATCGGCGGCATTTGCCTTGGCCGTCACGATGAGCGTGACGGTAATCACCCTAATGAAGAAGCCGGTTTTTGAACCTCAGGCACGTGTAGAAGTTGACCCTCCCGGAGCCGAGGTGTTCTCTCTCCAAGGCAATAATAACAGTGGAACTGCGACGGACTACATCGAGACGCAGGCGCAGAACCTGCAGAACGATGAGCTAACACTGGAAGTGATCCGCAAACTTCACCTCGATCAGAGCCCTTACTTCGGGGAGGATCCGAATGCAGTCAGCAGTGGACCTAGACTGTCTACGGAGGTTGCTGTTCCACTGACTCCCGCAGAAAACAGAGCTCTGTTTGTCTTTAAACAGTCCAGGACAATTACGAGAGACGTTGCAAGCCGACTCATCACTGTCAGCGTATCGTCGCACAATCCGATTGTGGCGGCGACAGTCACGAATACGCTGGTGAACATGTTTATCGAACGGGACTACAAGCTACGAAACAACGCCATTTCACAGTCTTCAAAGTGGTTGCAGGGCCAGCTGGACGATATTCGCCAGCGCATGGATGATTCGAATCGGGCGCTGACCAGTTTCGAGAAGGACAACGGAATTAGTACGATCGGTGACAGCCAGAATAGGTTCACAGAACAGATGGGAGAGCTGAGTCGACAACTGATGCAGGCTCAGGCAGACCGCATTCAGTTGCAGTCATACCTCAATGACCTTAACGGCGTAGAAGACAAGTCGTTGCCTCAGGTCAACAGCAATCCTGTCGTGCAGGACATCACAAAGAGGCTAGTGGACGTCAAGGCGCAGATTTCAGAAACTCGGGCAATCTATGGGACCAACCATCCCAACACGAGAAAATTGCAGAATCAGGCCGACGAACTCCAATTGCAATTGAACGCCCAGCGCGCCGCGATTCTCAGAGATCTGAGGACGAGCTACACAGCAGCCCAAGCCCGTGAACATCTCATGCAATCACAAATGCAGGGCGCCAGTAAGCAGATGACGATGCTGGCCCAATATAACGCTCTTAAGAAAGAAGCGGACGCTAACACGCAGCTCTATCAGGCACTCTACCAAAAGATCAAGGAGGCGGCGATCGCTGCGGAAACAAAGTCAAGTAACGTCCGCGTGGTGGACCGAGCTCGCGTGCTAGACACGCCTACTCGGCCGCATCGTAAGCAGAGCATCGGGATTGGTGTGCTTATAGGCATATTGGGGGGAATAATTTTGGCTTTCTTGCGCGAAGCGATGGATACGCGCATCCACACGCCCGAGGATATCAAGAGGTGTCTTGGGACAGAATCGGTCTCGATAGTCCCAGTGATTAGCAACGCCGTACAAGCCGTGCAGTTTGGTCCGTGGCAGCCGCACAATGAGCAGCAAAGGCCCTATTTGTTTCAGGTTGACCGGCCCAATTCCCCCGAGGGGGAGGCGCTTCGCAGCATTTCTGTCTCAGTACGCCTATCTCGACAGAATGCACGCGCTCCGCAGGTATTGCTGATTGTTTCACCGCTTGTAGGCGAGGGGAAGACAACCCTTTCCATCAATCTTGCCCTCGCGCTTGCCCGACATGGGAGGACTTGCATCGTAGATGCAGACCTTCGTAAGGAGGGCGTAGCACCAGCGCTTGGAGTCACCGCGAATTATGGGATCCGGGAGGTGCTATCCAAGGCCATGGGGATTGACCAAGCTCTCGTTTCGGCAGGGTGGCTACCTAATCTGTCGCTCCTGGGAGTTGGGTCGGCTCCAGGTGAACCGGGTGGCCTGATCTCATCGAGCGCAATGTCGGATCTAGTGGAGAGTTTGAGACAGAGATTTGATTATATCGTTATCGACTCACCTCCTATGCTTCTATTCTCCGATAGTCGAGCGCTCTCCACTCTGGCAGATGGGGTTATCGTGGTCGGACGCTCCGGCGTGACTACCCGCGATAGTTTGAAACGCACCATGGAGCAGTTAAATGGAGTACGTTCAGCTCCAGTAGTAGAGCTCGTCCTCAACGCAGCCGAATCCCCCGCCATGGACTATCGCAATTATCCTAGCTACGGCATGGCCGGCTGACTACTTGACTTGCATCCCTTATGTGAGCGGGCGTTTGAGCCATCAAGGCATTACCACGATTTAGCAACCATCCTGCCGGATCCCCGATATGCAAGAGAAACTATCTAAGAGCGATCTAGCCATCGCCGGTGGTCAACCTATACGAAGTCGGGCGTTTGCACCATGGCCTTCACTGTCAGAAGACGAAGTCGAAGCAGCAAGCGCTGTTTTGCGATCGGGAAAGCTTAACTACTGGACAGGAGAAGAAGTTAGCCTGTTTGAAAACGAGTTCGCCTCTTTTACAAGCTGTCGGCATGCAATCGCTGTCGCAAACGGGACGGTAGCTCTCGAACTGGCACTTTATGCTTTAGGGATTGGGATAGGCGATGAAGTGGTCGTCCCCAGCCGCACCTTCATCGCTTCAGCTAGTTGCGCCCTCATGAGAGGCGCCACACCTGTGTTTGCGGACGTCGAACCGGTTAGTCAAACGCTTACGGCAGACAGCATCCGGGAAGTGTTGTCTCCCCACACGAAGGCAATCGTTGCGGTTCACCTAGCGGGTTGGCCCTGCGACATGGATCCAATCATAGCTCTCGCTCGCGAACGTGGCCTCAGGGTCATCGAAGACTGTGCCCAGGCGCACGGCGCGACTTACAAGGGACGGCGGGTCGGGTCACTCGGTGATGCTGCAGCCTTCTCCTTTTGCCAGGACAAGATCATGTCCACTGGCGGAGAAGGTGGCATATTAACCATCAACGACGATCGACTGTGGAAGCGCGCATGGAGTTTCAAGGATCATGGCAAGGACCATGACGCCGCTTATGGCCATCGGCAACACCCTCCTTCCGAGTTTCGCTGGCTGCATGACTCTTTCGGCACAAATTGGCGTCTCACTGAAATGCAGGCAGCAATTGGACGTAGTCTGCTCAGGAAACTTCCCCATCAACTGGCACTCCGTCGCAGAAACGCTAACATTCTGCAGCAGAAGTTCAGCCTTCTTTCGGCCCTTCGAGTTACGATTCCCCCTGAAGACATCGGCCACGCGTACTACAAATATTATGTGTTCCTTCGGCCCGACTGGTTGCGAGATGGGTGGAGCCGAAATCGTTTACTGCAGGCGATAGCTGCAGAAGGTATTCCATGCTTTAGCGGCATCTGTAGCGAAATATACCTTGAAAAGGCTTTTCCCGAGAACATGCGGCCTGCCCGTAGATTGCAGCTAGCGCGGCAACTGGGCGAGACAAGTCTTATGTTTCTCGTTCACCCAACACTATCCGAACAGGACATGCTGGACACTGCATGCGCAGTTGAGAAGGTTCTGAAGATCGCGTCTATTCAGTTGTCCGTGGCGCCAGAACCCCTCAGCAGTTGGGATACGCAACGCAACGTATTCGTCGATTGAAGAAAGTATGGCGTCCAAACTGGTAGACCTCAGTCACGTTCCCAACCCAAATACTGAAAGCGATTCGGCAGGAATCGCTCGCGATCAGATTCGCGGCTCTAGTTTGTTTCTAATCGGGAACGTGTTGTCTCTGACGATCACATTTCTTCCACATCTTGTGCTTGTTCGTTATTTGACGCCTGAGGCGTTTGGTCATTTGGCTTATGCACTGTCCTTGGTTGCGGTCGGTAAGACATACGCATTGGGTTTCAATGAAGCCATGAGTCGCTTCGTACCGATTTATCACGCCAAACAGGATAGAGCAAAGGCAATGGGCAGCATTGTTGTAGTTCTTACGACCACACTTCTGATCAGCGGATTCCTAATTGCGACCTTCGCCGCGGCATCTGGTCCGATTCTGGCATTACTTACAAAAGGCAGGGAGCCAGCTGGCCTGTTGCTAATCCTCATGTTTCTGGTTCCTCTAGAGACATTGGACCTCTTGATCATGAACCTATTCGCATGTTTCGCTCGAACGCGAGAAATCTTCTGGGGACGATTTGTCGTCCCACCGATGTTGCGAGTGGTTGTCATCACTCTGGTTGTCTTTCGGCGCGCTGAGCTTCAAGCTCTCGCGTACGGATATTTACTGGTTGAGCTCATCACGGTTGTACTGTTTGGCGCGCTGCTTGTTTCCGAATTGCACCGCCAGAAGTTGCTTCTGAACTTTAATTGTGTCCAATTCCCACTTCGCGAGATTTTCAGCTTTAGTGTGCCGTTGATGGCCTCGAACGTTGTAGGCATGATTGGAAGCTCAATACCGGTGTTGCTTCTCGGATACTTTCACCCTATGTCTGTAGTGGCCGACTATCGCGTTGTACTACCGGCCGCAGCTCTGTGCAGCATGATTCACGGTAATTTCATGCCGTTATACCTGCCGTCTGCGTCCCGTCTATTCGCCAAAGGCGACACTACCGGCATTAATCGCCTCTTTTGGGAGACCTCGCTCTGGATGAGCGTACTGGCATTCCCACTATTTCTCACCACAGCGTGTTTTGCTCGACCGATCACTATCTTTCTTTATGGAGGCCGCTACGCTCCCTCAGCTCCGATTTTGGCGATTCTTTCACTTGGTTATTTCTTCAATGTCATCTTTGCCTTCAACGGCGTGACCCTTAAAGTTCTCGGCAAAATTCGTTTGATGGTGATCCTAAATATAGTGACTCCTATTATTATTGTCGTCTTCAACCTGCTGTTGATTCCGCGCTACGGAGCGATCGGCGCGGCAGTCGCAACATCCGCAGCTCTGATCTTGCAGAATTTGCTTCGACAGTTCAGCCTGTGGCTTGCGAGTGGTGGCATCAGTTTCTTCGAAAAGCGGCTAGCTTCCTTTTTCCTAGTGCTTGGCGCGAGCGCCATGGGTCTGTACCTGATTCAACTCTTCACACCGAATAACATCTTTGTCGCATTGGCGCTTGCTCTCACAGTTTCGACATTCGTGTTGTGGCTGGTAAAGAAGCATTTGAAAATTGCCGATATCTTCCCGGAACTTCTTCGGTTTCCGATCGCCCGAAGACTCCTCACCTAGGAACAGCCCTATGATTTGCAACTACAGCTGCACGGATTCCGCCCTGAGGTCGATCAAATGCACAGCACGGTGCTGAATCGTCCGAACGAACAAGACTCTCCCAGCGGAATTAGTCTGCGAAGGCGTGTCGAAGATGGCCGGATCTCCATTTGCCATATCATTGAGGGCGATGCCTGGGCAGGAGCCGAAGTACAGGTTGCCACTCTGTTGCGTGCGCTGTCGAAGTGCCCTGAAGTCGCTCTTCACGCTATCCTGCTCCACGAAGGCCGGCTCGCTCACGAATTGCGCAGCTTCGGAGTGGACGTACAAGTCGTCAATGAGCAACAGAAGAGTCTTCCCCAGGTGCTCTCTGAATGTTCCACGTTTGTAAAAGCGAGAAATATTCAAATTCTGCACTCTCACAACTACAAAGAGAATCTTATCGCTCTATCGCTCGCTCGCGTCTGCAGCATACCGCACTTGGTTCGGACCGCGCATGGTCATCCCGAACCATATTCTGTCCTTCGTAATTTGAAGCATTGGGGCGTTTTGTTTGCAGACCGCCTGGCGGCGAGGTATACAGCAGCCCAGATCGTCAGCGTCAGCTCAGACCTTGGTGAATATTGGAAAAAACATGCAAATCCGAGAAATGTAATCGTTCTTCATAACGCGGTTGACCGTGACAATGTAAGGTCCAATTATGGTTCTGTAGAAGCAAAGCATCGGCTTGGAATATCGGGCGATAGTTTTGTGATTGGGATCGCAGCTCGGCTGGAATGCATCAAGCGGCATGATTTGTTTGTTGCGACGGCAAAGCATGTAGCTGTACAAGTTCCCAAGTCGACTTTTGTCATTGCTGGAGGAGGCCGTTACAAGGAGTCTTTACAGCGATTGATTATCGAGTCTGGCTTGGCGGATCGCATTAAACTGCTTGGCGAACGCGATGACGTTTACCACGTGCTGCGGGCAATGGACATTCTTCTTATTTGCTCAGACCATGAAGGAATCCCGATGGTCATGCTTGAAGCCATGGCACTCAGCGTGGCAGTGGTTGCGCGCAAAATTGGCGGCATTCCCGAAGTGATTCGGCACGGAGTGAATGGATTATTGGTCTCCTCCGATAGCCCAGAGGAGTTGGCTAACGCTTGTATGTCCCTCTATGAGGATCCTGAACTGCGGAAGAAACTCACTGAATGCGCCTGCGATGACATCCACAGGCGCTACTCATCTGAAAAGCATGCCAGAACCATAGTGGAGTTATACCAGTCCCTCTGTTGTCGACAAACGCAATAGGAGTTCTTGTCGACACTCAGCTTTGCATCTCGAACGAAGCGTACTTGACAAATCCGCAACATAATATGCTTTCCACAACCATTCGAAATCCGCACGAGAGTCTCTCGGAAAGGAATCGGCACCTGATTTCTCAGGTGGCCGCCCTGATCGTAATCGCATCGTTTCTGGGGTGGATGATTGCCTCGGAAAATTGGCTTCTCATTGCAGGCATGTTTGGACTTCTTTTGTTGCTCTTACGTCCGGTTGAACCGACTCTGGGCCTGTATGCCTTCCTTGTCCCGTTCGAGTCAATAACCACCTTGGAAAACAGTACTGGACCAACGGCAACATTGCTGAGGTACGTGGGCTTGCTTGCTATATTTGTGCTTCTGAGTGTCGGCTGGCTACGGAATCGCTTGGTCCGGCCGCCAAAGACAGCTTTTTATTGGTCACTATTCATTTTATGGAGTGGCATTTCCACCCTATGGGCGATTGATCAAGAACTGGCTCTTCGTAGACTTCCAACTGCACTGGGCTTGTGGCTGCTCTACATGGCTATAGTTTCAGTGCGAATAACGGGTAAAGAGTTCTCCTGGGTTAGTCGGCTGACTATTCTGGGCGGATTGGGTGCTTCCATCTATTCAAGTTACATATTTGTTCGAACCGGTGGTACGATCGGCCGCGTCTCGCTCGCGGAAGGGTCTGATTTGTCGGATCCTAACTTCTTTGCACTCGCTCTCCTATTACCTTTATCACTGTGCTTCGGTGGAGTACTTTCAAGCCACACATGGCCGCGACGAGCATCATTTCTTGCTGGTACGGGCATCATCGCGCTTGCTGTGTTCTTGACTATGTCTCGAGGCGCTCTTGCTGCCGTAGTGGTGATCGCGCTTTTGTTTGTGCTTCGCCTGCACCTGAATTGGAGGTTACTTCTTCCTGTAGCGGCCACGTCTGCGGGGTTGATGTTAATGCCGCGATTATTCTTCCAACGCATGCACGAGGCATCCACAAGCAGAATGGCTGGACGGCTTGATATCTGGCAAACAGGCTTGCATTCCTTACAAAGCTACGGAATGTTCGGCGCAGGCTTGGATAACTTCTCCAATGCATTTGAAAAGTACGTAGGCACATCGCGTTTTTTCGCCGGAGATCAGCGTGCCTCACACAACATCTATCTCACGGTTTCCGTCGAATTCGGAATTCTTGGGATGCTGCTCCTGTTTGCGGCTGTGCATTCACATATGCGGGATTTCCCGCGACCCACCGGAATTGGCGATGACTCATCTCGTCTTGTGGCCTTCGAAGCGGCGTGTTGGGGAATGCTGGTAGCGGGGTTTGGCTTGGATATTCTTTGGCGCAAGGCATTCTGGTTCGCCTGGGCTCTTTCCGTTGCTGCGGTGCGCGTCCAACGGGAATGCGATGAACTGCGTGATCCAGTATCACTATAAGTTCAATATGACCTCTTCGTTCCAATAATCAAGATGTCTCCACTCTCCAACATTGTCGATGCAGCTTCTGGAACCTCAAGGCCTCCACTCCCGCTGAGGTTGGGGATAGTACTGAGTTCCTCACAGGTGCCGGGCTGGATTTACTATCTCATCGATAAACTGACTATTTGCAGCGCAATTGATCCTCTCTTCTTTGTCCTGAAAAGTGACTCGTGGGGGCCAGCGAGTTCAGATCGCCACCCTGTACTATTTGGCCTGTGGGCCACGGTCGATCACTGGGTCCGCTACCCTAAAACCGATGCTCTTCGGTTGCGTGATTTGCGTCTGTTGTTGGAGAGCCGTTCCATTCCGGTCTCCCTGCTCCAAGCTCGCAGCACTGCCCACTTATCGGATGACGACATTGCGCGGCTTAAGGCCGCAAACCTGGACTTGCTTTTATGTCTCGGGAACAGTACCCCTGGAGTCGGGCTCTCGACATGCGCCAGTCTAGGTGTGTGGTCGGTGCAAGACGGAGCGACCGCAATTCCGGGTCAGTTTTGGGACATGCTCGTAGGCCATCCTGTGACCCGGTACGGGCCCCAAGTAATTGAGCAAACACACGGTCGGACGAAGATCGTGTATCGCTCGTCCGTTCCGACCAATTTACTTTCCCTGGCGCTGAATCAGAATGCAGCTTATTGGGACATCGCGCAAGTTCTGGCGACGAAACTCTCCGATGCGGAACGCGCGCGAGTGGGGGTGCAATTGAGCCCCGAACCGAATGAGAGTCAGCCTGCACCCTCTCGCACTCTGAGCAACATGCGCATGGCGCGCTTTCTGGTGCAATGGGCCAAGCAAACCCTTCGCAACGAATTTACGAAGCGTCTTTTCCATGAGCAGTGGTCTATTGGCATAGAAGTGAAGCATGACATCCCGCGAAAAACCTCCGCTCATAGGTTCAGACTCGTGAGGCCCTCTCGAGATCGTTTCTACGCCGATCCGTTCCTGGTCGAGAGAAACGGGCGCAATTATCTCTTCTTTGAAGATTATAGGTTTTCTTCTCAAAAGGGCCTGATCTCCTGCTGCGAGTTGGATGCCGAGGGCAACTGCAGCAAGCCTCGCGTAGTGCTGGAACGCAAATACCACCTCTCATACCCCTTTCTCTTTCACTGGCAAGGGGAGATTTATATGATCCCCGAAACCCGCGCTAACAGCACGATTGAGATGTACCGGGCAAGCGACTTCCCATACTCATGGACTCACGAGACAGTTCTAATGTCGGGCGTCGCGGCAACTGACTCGACGCTACTCCACCACGGTGATAAATGGTGGCTCTTTACTGCGGGCGTGCTTGATCATGTATCGCTCGACCAAACTTTGTGCCTGTTCTTTGCTAACTCCCCCTTGGGGCCTTGGACGGCACACCCAAAGAACCCCATCGTCTCCGACATCTGCCGCGCCCGTCCCGCTGGTTGTTTGTATTTCGACAACGGACAGTTGATCAGGCCAGGCCAGGATTGCTCGAAGGGGTACGGCTACGCTGTCCAACTGCATCAGGTGGATGTACTCTCCGAAACCGACTATCAGGAAACCCCCCTTGCGAGAATTACTCCCGACTGGATTCCCGGAAGTAGCGGCATACACACAATCAATCAAAACGTAGAGTATCGCGTGCTCGACTGCAAATTTTTGATCTCTCGGTTCAGCTTCACTCTATTTCCCTTTTCTCAGAGGGAGGAAGCTGAGTTCAAAAGCTCCTTCGAGTTGGAATCGGCAAAGAGTTCAAGGTGATTTATGGACTACCTCATAGGATCAGTAGCTTACGTCTTTCGTTTCAGCTTAGCCTTTCTGTTGATTGGAGCGATAGTTGCACCGGCTCAAACCAATTCTCCACAAACGCCTGTCACACCGGAAAGACTCCCCGCCCTACCGAATCTGATTGCCCCTGGCCAGAACGGTTCAGCAGTACATGTTCTTCCGACAGAGGGTGCCGGCGGTGAGACAAGCGGCGGTCCTGTGGTTTCGCCTACTGTACTTTCACCGCTTGCCGCAAGTGGCGACTCAGGCTTTGAAATCCTGATTGGGCCAGGTGACGTAATTGAGGTCAGCGTATACGGCGCGCCAGACTACAACAAAACCGTCAGGGTTGGTTCAACAGGTGAAATTACGCTGCCTCTGGCCGGCACCGTTAAGGTGGGTGGCCTCACTCCGGTCCAAGCCGAAGCGCTCATCGGAAAACGCCTCAGTGACGGCAACTTCTTCAATGATCCTCGAGTTTCTGTGCTCGAAAAGGAATTCGTTACACAGGGGATCTCAGTCTTAGGCGAAGTGCAGAAGCCAGGCGTCTACCAGATGCCCGGGCCTCGGAAACTTTATGACGCAATCTCAACCGCTGGCGGAACCACTCCCCGGGCTGGCAACACCGTGACGCTTTTGCATCGCTCCAGCTCCGCAAGGCCGGAAACCGTAACTCTCTCCTACGATGGCAAGCCGTCCAGCCAAAGCAACATCTATGTGTATCCCGGCGACACCGTTGTGGTCTCGAAAGCGGGAGTCGTATACGTCGTTGGAGAGGTTCGCTTGCCCGGCGGCTTCATCATGGAGAATTCGCACATGACTATTCTCCAGGCTTACTCGATGGCGCAGGGCTCCAGCCCCAACGCCTCTCTCGACAAGACGGAGTTGATCCGCAAAGAGGGACCTGAAAGCGGCCCACAGGCGACAATCATCCCTCTCAAGAAGATCCTGACCGCAAAATCGCCGGATATCAATCTGCAGCCGGGAGACATCATTTACGTTCCCACCAGCATTCCCAAAGCAGCGGCTCGGAGGACTCTCGAAGCCATTGTCCAGACGGCTTCGGGCATGGCGATCTATAGCGGCTTCCACTAGAGCCCGCCTCCTTGGTCAGGCGAAAACCGATGGAGCATTTTGCTGAGCGTGGAGCAGAAATCTACCGCAACGACAAAGTCATAGGGAAAGATACGCATCCCCAGACAGTCGACAAAAGATGAAAATTCTGTGGATTTATCCCGAGCTCCCTTATCCGCTGACAAGCGGCTTTCTACGAGGCTTCCACCTCTTACGCTTGTTGGGCCAACGCCACTCCGTTACCTTTCTATCCCTCACGGATCAGAAACAGGTTCTACACGAAACATTCCGAGTGTTGAAGCAGTATGCGGAACGAATCGAGATTTTCAGTAAATGTGGTGCACCCGAACCAATTTGGCTCAGACTGTGCGGATTGTTGCCTGTTATTGGAGGACGATTGCAGGTGCTCTGGAACACACGATACGCGGTGAAGCGAATGGAATTGACTGTACGCGACTTACTAAAACGGGAGGTCTTTGATCTGGTTCTCTTCCATGGTCGCGAGGCTCTTCCTGTACTGGATTGCGTCGATGTGCCGATCGTAGTTGAGTGCGGTGATACCAATTGCACGCGTGTCCACCAGCAGATGCACCAAGCCCACCTCCTGAATAGACCACGATTATTCTTCCAGTACGTGAGGGAGCGGAGGTTGGAAAAACAACTTGCGAGGACAACGGCTTACAGGTTCTTCATCTCAAAGCGGGACCGCGAGAATCTCCTTGGACCTTCAGATCGAAGTGAAATCGTGCCGCAAGGCGTTGACTACGACTACTGGAAGCGCGGATCACCGCCCTCCGGAAGGAACTGTATCGTCTTTTCTGGAGTTATGAGTTATTCCCCTAATGCGGACGCGGCAATCTTTCTCTTGGAAGCCATTCTTCCGCTCGTAAGACGATCCATCCAACAGCTGGAAGTATTAATCGTGGGGCGCGATCCATCACCGAAGGTATTATTGCTGGCTCAGCGCTTCCCCGACGTCACAGTAACGGGAGCGGTTGCTGATGTCCGACCGTATCTGGAACAAGCCGACGTATTTGTAGCAGCGCTCCGCTTCGCTTCCGGGGTTCAAAACAAAGTGCTCGAAGCCATGTCCATGGAAGTGCCCGTTGTAACGACGCCCGTGGTGGCTGCGGGACTATGCATGGATGGAGTAGAGCCTCAATTGGTTATCGGTCACAATGCCACCGAGATTGCTGCTGGCATCGTTGGGCTTCTGGATAATGCTGAGGAACGTGCGCGCCTGTCCTCAACAGGCCGAAGGTTTGTCGAAGCTCATTGCTCTTGGTCCCGCAGTGCGGAAAAACTTGAGGACCTGTGTCTGGCTGCAACTGGAAATCTGAGCAAATCTCATAAACCGGATTGCATTGCCACCAGCTCCGTGCTGGTTCGTCCTAAAGTCTCATAGAGGAGAAATAAAATGCGTATTCTAATTACGGGTGGCGCAGGATTTATCGGATCTCACCTCACAGAAGCATTGCTTTCTAGAGGCGATGAGGTTCTTATTCTGGATGACTTGTCTACTGGTAGCTCGGAAAACATTCGCCACCTTAAGAATCTACCCAGATTGAGCTATTGGATCGATTCGGTGATGAACAGAGCCTTGCTGGCTGAGCTAGTGGATGAGAGCGATTTTATCGTGCATCTTGCAGCTGCCGTTGGGGTACGCCTTATTGTTGAGAGTCCGGTCCGTACGATAGAGACCAACATCAAAGGAACGGAGTTTGTGCTAGAGGCGGCACGAAAAAAGAGCAAACCAGTGTTTATTGCTTCAACCTCGGAGGTCTACGGCAAAAGCACACACTTCCCTTTCCGCGAAGATGCCGATCTGGTTTTAGGGTCAACGGATAAAGGACGATGGAGTTATGCCGCATCAAAAGCCTTGGATGAGTTTCTAGCTTTGGCATATTGGAAAGAGAGAAAACTCCCGGTTATTATCGGCAGATTTTTCAACACAATAGGTCCGCGGCAGACAGGACAATATGGGATGGTGGTCCCGAACTTTGTACGGCAGGCGTTGGAAGAGGAGCCAATCACCGTTTTTGGCACAGGCAAACAGAGCCGGTGTTTCTGCTACGTGGGTGACACTGTAGCTGCATTGCTGAAGCTGATGGATAAGCCCGAGTCGGTCGGTCAGGTATTCAACATCGGAAGCTCCGAAGAAATTTCCATTGAAGATCTCGCACATCGAATCAAAACCAGGCTCAACAGCAGTTCGCCAATCTGCTATATCCCATACGACAAGGCATATGAGGCTGGATTCGAGGACATGCCACGGCGAGTGCCATCGACTGCTAAGATCGAACGGCATGTCGGATGGCAACCTTCTACTTCACTAGATACCACGATCGATCTAATCGCGGAGTACTTCCGGCAGCGGCAAACACCGTTGGCATATAGCTCAACCTCCGGGAAGCAACACAGCGTGCATCAACAAGTGGAAAGCACCGGTGCTGCCGCCTAAGTCGCGGACGATACAGACCGGGTATTCGTTACGGGAGGATATCTGACCGATGAAAACTCAACACATCGTGCATCTCAGCACGTACCCCCCCGCCGACATCCGAATTTTTCAAAAGGCCTGCAAGGCAGAGGTCGCGGAGGGGTACCAGGTCACGCAAATTGTTTGCCACGATCACGACGACATAATCGATGGCGTCGCAATACGTGCCCTCGCTCCAGCGAAGGGCCGTCTATCGCGCATGATTGGTCTTTCGTGGAGGATGTACCGTGAGGCTGCCCGGCAGAACGCTGACATCTACCAGTTCCATCATCCCGATCTGATCCCAGCAGGGCTTCTGCTTAAGCTATCCGGCAAGCGCGTAATTTACGACACTCGAGAGTATTATCCCGACAAGATTCTCTCCATGCGATGGATTCCGGTACACCTACGCCCGATGATCAGCTCCGCCTTCGGGATATACGAACGCATTACAAGTGCACTGTGGGACCACGTGCTCGTAGCAGATCGTTATTCGGCCCGAGCGTTCACCGGTCTCCCTGTCAGCGTAATACCCAACTATCCCCTGCTCACCCCTGTCGAGCGCAATTCGAACAAGCCCCACAGCAAACATAAGTTGATTTACGTCGGTGGGCTTTCTGAAGAACGTGGCCTTCTGGTCATGTTGAAGATTGCGGAACTGCTCAGCGCCCACAACGTGGAGTTGGAACTCATGGGAACATGCCCCTTCCCTGAGGATGAAAA
>Ga0070671_100000465_pt1 | contig 28223 bp, 28 predicted proteins | sample KBSS73metaG_FD_65341 | JGI IMG/M metagenome (GOLD analysis project Ga0070671, IMG submission 65341) | Switchgrass rhizosphere microbial communities from Kellogg Biological Station, Michigan, USA - KBS S7-3 metaG | ecosystem: Host-associated > Plants > Roots > Rhizosphere > Soil ...
CCCCAGCCCGCGAGTCACACCCCCAGCCCGCGAGTCACACCCCCAGCCCGCGAGTCACACCCCCAGCCCGCGAGTCACACACCCCGACCCGCGAGTCGCACATGTCGTGCCGCGAGTCGCACACCCCAGCCCGCGAGTCGCACACCCCAGCCCGCGAGTCGCACACGTCGTGCCGCGAGTCGCACACCTCAGCCCGCGAGTCGCACGTGTCGTGCCGCGAGTCGCACACCTCAGGCCGCGAGTCGCGCGCTTCTGACCCGCGAGTCGCGCAGCGTGGACCCGCGAGTCGCGCCGGCATCATGGCCCCGTGCACCCCGCCCCGTCCGATCTCGCGCTGATGGACCGCGCCCTCACGGTCGCCGCGACCGCTTTGAGTAGCGGGGACGTGCCGATCGGCGCCGTGGTCGTCGACGCCGACGGGCAGGAGCTCGCGGCCGCCGCCAATGCCCGCGAGGCCCTCGGCGACCCCACCGCACACGCCGAGGTCCTCGCCCTCCGCGAGGCCGCGGCCGTCCGGGGGGAGTGGCGGCTCGAGGGCTGCACCCTGGTCGTGACCGTCGAGCCCTGCACGATGTGCGCCGGGGCGATCGGCCTGGCCCGGATCGACCGTGTGGTGTTCGGGGCGTGGGAGCCGAAGACCGGCGCGGCGGGTTCGCTGTGGGACGTCCTGCGGGACCGCAGGCTCACCCACCGCCCCGAGGTGCTCGGCGGCGTCCGCGAGACCGAGGCCGCCGACCTGCTGAAACGCTTCTTCGCCGGGGGCCTGCGCCCGCAGTGAGTCCGGCTTGTAAAGTTGTCGACGGTAGCGTGTCCGAGCGGCCGAAGGAGCGCGCCTCGAAAGCGCGTGAGGTGCAAGCCTCCGTGGGTTCAAATCCCACCGCTACCGCCACGAACGCCGGGTCCCGTCGGGCCCGGCGTTCGGCGTAGTCGGGCATGATCCGGTGTCATGACGGTGACGTTCGGCCGCCTCGGCCGGTGGTTCCTCACGGCCGGGGTGGCGGCCGCGGTCCTGGCGGCCCTCGCGTGGGTGGTGCTGCCGGACGGCGGGATCACCGCCATGGTCCTCGGCATCCTCGCCCTGGTCGCCCTGGTCCAGGGCACGGTGTGGACGGCGATCCAGCACCGCATGTTCGGCGGCATCGGCGCGCTGCGCCGCGTCGCGGACACCGGGCGGCCCGCGCAGGCCACGATCGTCGGCGTGCAGAGCACGTCGAGCCGGATCGGCGCCGAGCCGATCGTGAAGCTCGACCTGCGGATCGACGGCGCCGTCGTCCGGCGCCACGTCCGGGTCCCGTTCTCCCACGCCGCGGAGGTCCGCACCGGCCGTGAGCTGCCGGTGCTCACCGACCCCCAGGGGTCCCGCGCGCTCGTGGTGCGCTGGGACCGGATGGGCTGAGGGACCTCCCCACTCGCCCACCCCGGCCATCGCGGCGTGGGGCCCGACGCCGGTCCTCCTCGGCTGCGCGGTGGACTGCCTGCTCGCGCAGGGGTTCGCTATACGGCGCTGAAGCCGAGTGCCTGCATGTAGGCGGAGAACGGTGCCTTGGCGGGGACCACCCGTCCGTCCTCGAAGGCCAGGACGTCCTCGGTCCGGACGCCGCAGCGGTGCGCCAGTTCGGCGGCGCTGACGTCCTGCATCGCGCGGGTCTCCCGGACGAGGCGGCCGAAGTCCTCGGCGTCCTCCTCGGCCGTGAAACGGGTCCCGTTCGCTCCCACCAGCATGTCCAGACTCCTTCTCGACGACTGGGACCGACTGTTCCGGGCCCCGTGGCGCCGCGCACCACCGGCGCGGCGGGAGGCGCGCGGGAAGCGGTCAACGGGGCCGTGGGCGGAGCCCATGCCTGGACGTCGTTAGCCCTGCCACTCCGCGCGCAGCAGGACGTGCACCACGTAGGGGGCGCCGTCCTGTTCGTGGGCGGCTCCTTCCACCAGACCGTGGCTCCTGATCTCACCGGCGAACCTCATGCCGATGCGCTCCATGACGGCGCGCGATCGAGCGTTGTGGCGGAGCGTGCAGGAGACCACGGCGTTGGCGCCCAGGATGTCGAAGGCGAAGCTCAGGCCGGCGTGGCCGATCTCCGAGGCGTACCCCTGTCTCTGGAACTGGTGGCGGATCGCCCAGCCGATCTCCAGCCAGTGCGCGTGTGCGGTGAAGGGGCTGTGGGCGTCGTGCGCCTCTCGTGCCCACGGCTCGTCGGGCAAGAACTGGTAGATCTGTCCCCAGTCGGCGTCGACCGGGGTCCGCGATAGGCCGCCGCGTCCCACGACCTGCCCGCTCTGACGCTGGCAGGCGATCCACTTGTGGACTCCGTGCCGGCGCCACGAGTCGTCCATGAACGTCGCCCGTTGCTCGATCTGCCCACGAGTCGGCTTGTGCGCGCTGTACCAGGGCCAGACCTTCTCGTCGCTGTGGACGAGCCAGAGGTCGTGAGCGAGGCTCGTGTTCACCGGGTCGAGACGAAGGCGCGAGGTGAAACGGACGCCCGCACGGTCGCTCAATGCCGAGCGCGGCTGGTTGGCGGCATGGAACGACGGTAGGGCCTGTCAGATGGCCGCGTCAGCCGGTATCTGCCGATGAGTCGCGGCGCCTCGACGTACGAGGTCTCGGCGCGCCGTGAGGAGAAATGAGGCCCTGGTCTCCGAGCGGTGTCGGGTGTGGGCAGCGATCTCGACGATGGAGATTCGGCCGCGCTAGGGTTTCCGATGTACCGCACCGGTGGCGGGTTCCTGAGACGTGACGAGTGCAGGAGTTCGTATGGCCACCGAGGGTGTCCGGCCGTTCCGCCGGAGCGACCGAGATCAGCTCGCTCACCTTGTGAACGCTCACGCTCAGGCAGTCGTGCCGGGCTTGGCGATGTCGGTGAACGCGGTGATGAGCCAGCTGGAGAACGAGCCGGGCGAGTTCATCGTCGAGCCCTGGGTGGTGGATCGCGCGGCGCTCGTGGTGGAACAACGTGGGCGGATCACTGCTGCTGCCTACCTCGTCAGGTACGGCGACGACGAGAGCGTGGGCCAGGCGCTGCGGGGCGTGGGTGAGATCCGGTGGTTGATCTTCTGGCCTGATGCGCCGTTCTGGCCGGACTCCGCCGAGACCGGACGTGCTGTGGCGGAGGCTGCGTTGGCGACCATGCGGCGTTGGGGGGTCCACCGGGTGCGAGTCGACGGGACGTTGCCTGGGCCAGGGGTCTACGGCCTGCCGGAGCAGTGGCCGCACGTACGGGCTCTGGTCGAGCGACTCGGGTTCGTCCGGGGCGAGAGACATGAGCTCGTGCTCTTCGGAGCCGTCGAGGGCCTGCGCGCCTCGATGGATCGCTCCCGGTTCCGGGTGGACCGGACGCTCGGGGCCAGCGGCACCCGGCTGACGGCCCGAGTCGGCGATGTCAGCGTCGGATATATCGAGGTCGACTGCAACATCGCGGGGGTCGGGCGGGTCTCCGGGACGTGGGCCGATGTGGGCAACCTGGTGGTCGCGGAGCAGCACCGTCGGCAGGGTGTCGGGAGGTGGCTCATCGCCGAGGCCGCGGAGTGGTTGTACCTCGCGCGGGTTGAGCGCCTCTTGGCCTACGCGACCCCGGACGATGTCGCGATGGTGGGCGTGTTGGAGGGCGCGGGGTTCGTCCGGCTGACAGAGACGGCGCGTGAGTGGTCGATCGACCTCTGAGACCTGGCGATGCTTGGTGCGGGAGAAGCCGTGGGAACTGTTCAGAAGCCGGGCGGTCAGTATCGCTTCGGGGGCTCGCCCAGCGTGAAGAGATCAGGACGATAGGGGACATCCGCCTCGACTGGACCAGGGTGATCAAGAACCGGCCGGCCTTCGTCCATACGGATTCGGAAGTCCGCGGGCTGTCCACGGGACGTTCGTAGCGGGATCGTGTCGAAGTTGAAGAGGGTCCCATCTCCGTAGTTGACCTCGATGCTGGCCAGCCCTGGCCGCGCTCTCGACAGCCAGTCCCCCATCGGCACCCCGTTGTCAGTACGTGCGAGGGGTGTGTGAGCGCTGCCTGCCATGACGAGAGTCCGGCGGTGGGGTTCGTACTGGTCGAGGATGCGGCGGGCCATCGCGTGGTCGCGGGCGGTCCATTGTGACTCGCCGGGCACTTCGGGAGGCATGGTCCACGAGTCGAAAGCAAGCCAGCCCACTGCGGGGTCACGGTCGGCGAGGTTTCGCAGGAGAGCGAGGTGACCGGTCGTGAGCCGGCCGTCTCCGAGCCACAACAGGTCGTGATCGTCCAGGTCACCGCTGGTGCGGTAGCTGTTGATGGTGGGGGTGAGCTGTTCGGGCCACTCGAGAGCCACCGTCTCGATGTCGAGCAGCTCGACGAGCGCAGCGATGATTCGGGGTGTCTGCCTGACGCCGTGCATTTCGCCGAGCAGGAGCAACCCTGTGCGGTCCAGCGAGGCGTTGAGCGCCGACTCGGCGTCCGCGTCGAGTTGGATGTCGAGCGATGGTGCTGCGCGGGCTGCGTCGGTGAGGCTGCGAAGGTCGGTCAGGTCGGTGACTGCGGGCATGATCCGATCATTCCGAATGGCTCCCACGGGCGGACCCGGGTTGCTGCCCGCGGCGGGTGCACGTTGGGCGGAGACGAACGACCCGAACACCAACCACCATCACTGGAAGCGGTTGGTCGCGGACGCCGGGTTGCGAGACGCCCGACTGACGCGACAACGCCGGGTCGGCCCTCGATGGGCCGCCCGGCGTTGTCGCTGCTCTTGAGCGCGGAGGATAGGGGATTCGAACCCCTGAGGGATTGCTCCCAACACGCTTTCCAAGCGTGCGCCCTAGGCCACTAGGCGAATCCTCCGCCGAAGACCTTACGGGACGGGTTCGGGCACCCCCGCAGCGGGACCCGGGACCCGGATGCGGCTACACTCGTCCACGGATCCCGCGCGGCGTCCATCCTGTGAACTCCCCCAGGGCCGGAAGGCAGCAAGGGTCAGCGGGCTCTGGCGGGTGCGCGGGGTCCCCTTTCTCTCCCCCTCCACGATCTGTCAGTGGTGGTGGGTAGCCTCGGGTCCGTGGCGCTGGCTCTGTATCGCAAGTACCGCCCGGCGAAGTTCGCCGAGGTGGTCGGGCAGGAGCACGTCACCCAACCGCTGGGCGTCGCGCTCGCGGCCGGTCGGATCAACCACGCGTACCTGTTCTCGGGTCCGCGCGGCTGCGGGAAGACCTCCTCCGCCCGGATCCTGGCCCGCTCGCTGAACTGCGTCGAGGGGCCCACGCCGGATCCCTGCGGGGTCTGCAACTCCTGTGTCGCGCTGGCGCCCGAGGGCCCCGGGAACATCGACGTCGTGGAGCTGGACGCCGCGTCCCACGGTGGTGTGGACGACGCCCGCGAGCTGCGGGACCGCGCCTTCTACGCCCCCGCCGAGTCGCGATACCGGGTGTTCATCGTCGACGAGGCGCACATGGTCACCACGCAGGGCTTCAACGCCCTGCTGAAGATCGTGGAGGAGCCGCCGGAGCACCTCGTCTTCGTCTTCGCGACGACGGAGCCGGACAAGGTCCTGCCCACCATCCGGTCCCGCACGCACCACTACCCCTTCCGGCTCATCCCGCCGGGCACCCTGCGGGCGCTGCTCGAACGCATCTGCGGGGACGAGGGCGTTCAGGTCCAGCCCGCGGTGTACCCGCTGGTCATCCGCGCGGGCGGGGGGTCGGCGCGAGACACCCTCTCGGTCATGGACCAGCTGCTCGCGGGGGCGGGACCGGAGGGCGTGACCTACGAGCGCGCGATGGCATTGCTGGGCGTCACGGACGTCGCCCTGATCGACGACGTCGTGGACGCGCTCGCCGCGGGCGACGGTGGGGCGGTCTACCAGGCCGTCGACCGGCTGGTGGAGGCCGGCCACGATCCTCGACGGTTCGCGGCGGACCTGCTGCAGCGCTTGCGGGACCTGATGCTCGTGCAGGCGGTGCCGGAGGCGGCGAGCCAGGGGCTCGTCGAGGCGGCGTCGGACGAGCTGGACCGCATGATCGACCAGGCCGCGCGGCTGGGCCCGGCCACACTCGCCCGCTACGGCGAGATCGTGCACGCCGGGCTCACCGAGATGCGCGGCGCCACCGCCCCGCGGCTGCTGCTGGAGCTGCTGTGCGCCCGGATGCTGCTGCCCGCGGCCACGACCACGGACGCGGGCCTGCTCGAGCGCCTGGAGCGGATCGAGCGCCGGAACGCGATCGCCCCCGGCCCGGCGGTGGGGGAGCCCGCCGCGGTGTCCAGCGGTCCGGAGCCCGCCCGCTCGGCGGCGCCCGCGAGCGAGCAGAAGTCCCAGTTCGTCCGCCCGTCGCGTCGGCGGGACCCGCAGGAGGCTCCGGCCGCGACCGAGCAGGCGGCCCGCGCCCCGGGAAGCGAGTCGGTGGGTGGCCCCGCGGTCGAGAGTCGCCCGCAGCCCGCCGCAGCCGCGCCGCCCACGGCTTCGGCCGAGCAGGCGGCCGATGCCGCGGCCTCCGACGACCAGGGCGATCGGCTCGCCGCGTCTGACAAGGCCGGGGGGGTCGGCGCTGAGGCGGCTCGGAATCAGCCCCCCGCCGACCGTGGTGCTGGGGAGTCCGCGCCGCGCGAGGTGTCGGAGTCCGCTCCGGCGGCCGTGCGGGCCACTCCGGAGCCGGTGCTCCCAGCGACCGCCGTCGTGGCCTCGGTCGCGGAGGAGTCGGTGCAGGAGCGGGAGGCGGAACAGGGCGATGCGGTTCTGCCCGCGCCCTTGGACCGAGGGCCGTCCCGGGTCGAGGAGCCGCCGTCGGAGCCCTCGTCGTCGGAGCCCTCTGAGTCGGCAGAGCGCTCGGAGTCCGCAGAGCGCTTAGAGTCGGCAGAGCGCTTGGAGTCGGCAGAGCGCTTGGAGTCCGCAGAGCGCTTGGAGTCGGCAGAGCGCTCGGAGGCGGCGGAGCCCTCTGAGCCGGAGGAGTCCTCTGAGCCGGAGCGGGCCTTCGCCGGAGTGTCCGTGCCCGCACCCGAGACTGCGCCCGAGCCGGTGGTCGCGGAGCCTGTCGCCGCGGTGCCCGCGGTCGAGGAGTCTGCGGTCGAGGAGTCCGGGGCCGTGGCGCCCGGGTTGGACGCCGGAGCGGTCCGACGGGTCTGGTCGGAGATCCTGGGCGCGGCCCGGCAGCGCAGCCGCAGCACCGAGGCCCTGATGGTCAACGCAACCGTGCGGGCCGTCGACGGGGACACCCTCGTCCTCAGCATCGGCTCCCCGCCGCTCGCGCGCAGGCTGTCCGAGCCCCGCAACACGGACGTGATCAGTGCCGCCCTGCACTCGGTGCTGGGTGTCCAGTGGCGCATCCGGGTCGAGACCGGGGACGGCGCCGCCGCCCCTGCGCAGCCGGTCCAGCGCCAGTCCGCGCCGCGGGCCGCGCCCCAGAGGCCGTCGCGCCGGGAGAAGCCCGCCCCGAGCGAGCGGCCCGAGCCAGCCGCCGAGCCCCCCAGGTCCGAGGCCCCGCGCGCCGAGTACCAGCGGAGGCCCGAGCAGCGCCCCGCCCCCGAGCGGGCCGAGCCGCCGCAGCCGGAGGCGCCGGGCGGCCAGGGGACGTCCGCCCAGCGTCCCCCGCAGCGGGGCGGCTACCAGCGCCCGTCCACGCCCCGGGGTGTCGACGACGGCCCGCCGCTGCCCCCCGAGCCGCCGGACGAGGAGCCTCCGCCGGACGACGAGGAGGCCATGTTCGCCGAGGCGGACGCGTCCCGGGCCGAGCGCGCCGTGCGTCGGGACCCGGAGGAGGTCGCCATCGAACTCCTGGCCACCCACCTTGGCGCCAAGACCATCGACCAGCGCTGATCCGGGTCGAACGGGGCGATGACTCGCCGCCACCGCACTGACCGGGCGTCCCCGCCGACGACCGGCGTCGGCGCGGTATCGGCGAGGCCGGATGGACTGCGCTGTCATCGGCGCGAGGGCCACCGGCACCGGGGCGGGCTCAGGCGACGACTCATCGCCCCCGCGCTGACCGGGCGTCGCCGCCGCCGATCGGCGTCGCGGTATCGGCGAGGCCGGATGGACTGCGCTCTCGCCGGCGCGAGGGCCACCGGCGCCACCGGGCTCAGGCGGCGAGGAACCTCTGGATGCCCGCTGCGATCGCGGCGGCATAGCGCTCCCGCCCGTCCGCACTGGCCAGGACCGCCGCCTCCGCGGCGTTGCGCATGTTCGCGCACTCCACCAGCGCCGCCGGGACGGTCGCGAAGTTCAGCCCGCCCAGGTCCGGCCGCGGGGAGAGCCCGTCGTCGCCGACGTAGTCGCTGACCCGGAACCCGCCCGCCACCAGCGCGTCCCGGAGATCGCCCGCCAGCACCACCGCGGGCCCGGACTGCGCTGGGTTGAGCGGCGGGTTCGAGTACGCCACGTGGAAGCCGCTGTTCCCGGCGGCCGAACCGTCGGCGTGCAGCGAGACCATCAGGTCGGCGCCTGCAGCCTGCCCGGCCCGGCCGCGCTCGTCGACGCAGGGCCCGACGCCGTCGTCCGACGGGCGGGTGAGCACGACCCGCGCGCCGGCGGCGGTCAGCCGGGCCTGCACCCGCTGGGCCAGGTCCCAGGCGAAGGCGTGTTCGGCGTACCCGGCGTCCGTGCTGGTCCCGGTGGTGTTGCAGGCCTTGGTGCCGCCGCGGCCGTCGGGGACCTGACGGGTGACCTCGCCGCGGGCGGCCCCGTTGCCGCCGTTGTGACCCGGGTCGAGGACGACGGTGCGCCCGGCCAGCGGCAGGACAGGCTGCGCAGGGGGAGCGTCGGTGGCCACCGGGCTCGTCGCGGCGGCCGACGCGGGGATCGCCGCGGGCACCCCGCCCCCCGAGCAGGCCACCAGGACGACGACCGCCGCGCAGGCCCACCCCAACGCTCGTGCGCGTCGAGGGGCGGTGGCCCGGCGGGAGACGGCCCCGGTCGGCGGGAGGGCTCTGCGCGGGGCGGACACGGCCGACAGCCTGACACGGCTACGCTGGGTCCCCAGAGGGCGACACGCGAGGAGTCTTGTGGTGCAACCGGGTGGTCAGCCGGACATGGCGATGATCCTGCAGCAGGCGCAGAAGATGCAGGAACAGCTCATGACGGCCCAGCAGGAGCTCGCCGAGGCCGAGGTCACCGGGCAGGCGGGGAACGGGCTCGTCCGCGTCACCCAGACCGCGGCGGGCGAGGTGCGCAGCGTCGAGATCGATCCGAAGATCGTCGACCCGGAGGACGTCGAGACGCTGCAGGACCTGCTCGTCGGCGCGATCCAGGACGCCGCCCGCGCGGCCCAGGAGCTGCAGGCCGAGAAGATGGGCCCGCTCACCGGAGGGCTCGGCGACCTCGGCGGCGGGTTCGGCCTGCCCGGCGCCTGAGGTGTTCGAAGGACCGGTCCAGGACCTGATCGACGAGCTCGGCCGACTCCCCGGCGTCGGGCCGAAGAGTGCGCAGCGGATCGCCTTCCACCTGCTCGCGGCGGACGCCGCGGACGTCACCCGGCTGCAGGAGGTCCTGCAGAAGGTGAAGGAGGGCGTGCAGTTCTGCGAGGTCTGCGGGAACGTCTCCGAGCACGAGCGGTGCCGCTACTGCGCGGACGCCCGGCGCGACCCGACGATCGTCTGCGTCGTCGAGGAGCCGAAGGACGTGCTCGCGGTGGAGCGCACCCGCGAGTTCAAGGGCCGCTACCACGTGCTCGGCGGGGCGCTCGACCCGCTGGGCGGCATCGGCCCGGACGGGTTGCGCATCCGTGAGCTGCTGGCCCGCCTGGGCGGGACCGGTCCGGCGAGCGACGAGGGCGACATCGCCGAGGTCATCATCGCCACCGACCCCAACACCGAGGGTGAGGCGACCGCGACCTACCTGGTCCGGCTGCTGAAGGACTTCCCCGGTCTGTCCGTGACGCGTCTGGCGTCCGGCCTGCCGATGGGCGGCGACCTGGAGTTCGCCGACGAGATGACGCTGGGCCGGGCCCTCGCGGGCCGCCGCGTACTGAGCTGAGGAACGGCACTCCCGAGGGTCTCGGGAGTGCCGTTCGGGTCAGGGGGGTGTTCCGGGGTCCGACGGTGCGCAGGAACCCCCCGGCACTGCGCACTCAGTCACCGTCGTCGTCACCCCAGGAGTCGTGGTAGCCGCCGCCTTGGCGGACCTCCCAGTTGCGACGCCGCTGCGCGGCGACCCTTCGCCAGGCGCGGGACTGTGCGGCGTCCATGACGCCGACGACCACACCGATGACGGCCAACACACCCAACCCGACCAACACGAGTGTCAAGACGGTCATGGGGACCACCTCCCGGATCGACGGCGGGCGACCTTGCTGGAGACGACGGACCGAACAGCTCTGATGGAGCTCATCGAGTACTCACCTTTCGTGGACTTCCTCTCCGGCGTCTCGCCGGGAGCTGAGCGGGCCCCATCGAGGGGGGCCGGGGAGGGCGCGACGCGCCGGGACGGGCGGGGGCGGCTGCCGTTCCTGCTGGTCACGAGCGCCCTCCTCTCCTCGGGAACCCGGGTGAGGTGATGCGAACCACTGCGGGTCCCACTACCGGTAGAGTGCCGCACGACAAGCCACCATGCAATTGCATAGACCGCTATCACCTTCTCGGAGCAACCACACCCACCACGGTCGGTGAAGGAGTCATGGCACCTCAGCAAGGTCCCGCGGGACCGCGCAGGCGGCTGGGCGCCGAGCTGCGCAGGCTGCGGCTCAGGCGCGAGATGACGCTCGACGAGGTGGCCGAGCTGATGACCTGCTCGACCAGCAAGATCTCGCGGCTGGAGACCGGCAAGGGCATCCCGAAGATGCCGGACGTCAACGAGCTCATCCGCATCTACGGCGTCGCCTCGGAGGCCGAGCAGGAGATGCTCCGCCGCCTGGTCGGCGAGGGCCGGACGACGGGATGGTGGGAACCGTACGTGGAGGGCGTCGACCCCGAGCGGTTCGTGATGGACGCGCCGGCGCGGTACCCCTCGCTGGAGGCGGAGGCCGCCTCGGTCTCGTCCTTCGATCTCGCCTTCCTGCACGGTCTGCTGCAGACCCGCGACTACGCCCGCGCCGTCCTCGCGGCTCTTCTCCCGCACCACGGTCGTCGGCCGATCGAGAAGCTGGTCGAACTCCGGATGGAGCGGCAGCGAGCGCTGGAGCGGGCGAACCCGCTGGACTTCCACGTGGTCCTGGACGAGAGCGTGCTCGTTCGCGAGGCAGGCGGCCGTTCGGTGATGCGTGGCCAACTCCAGGCACTCCTGGACCGCGCGTCGGCTCCGAACATCGATCTCCGCGTGCTGCCGTTCTCCGCGGGCCTCGACCGCGCCCACCTGGGAGAGTTCGTCGTACTGGGGTTCGACGACCCCGCAGTGTCCGATGTGGTCTACGTTGAGGGCCCTTCGGGAGAGTCGTATCTCGACGCTCCCGCGGACGTTGAGCTGTACGAGCACGTGTTCGGTGATGTCGCGGAGCGGGCCCTCGACCCCGCGGCCTCCCTGAGTCGGATCGAGCGTCACCTTCGCTCCCTCGAGAGGACCTGACAGTGATCGAGTACCGCGTGAGCAGCTTCTGCAGCGCAGGGAACTGTGTGGCGGTGGGGCGCACGGCGGAGGGCGGCTACGCGGTGATCGACACGAAGGACCGGTCGGTCGCTCCGCTCAAGTTCACAGTGGACGAATGGGCGGCGTTCGTGGCCGGGGTCAAGAACGGTGAGTTCGACCCGCCCACCCCGTGACACAGCGTGGGCATGTTACGTGCGGTTCACGCATTTGAGGTCCGCTTGAGGTAGCTGTGCCTCAACTGTGACGTCAAGGGCTACCCGTCGGTAAGCGTGGTGACTAGCGTCTCCCACCATCGACAAACCCCGACGATCTCGAGGTGTCTCTCGTATGCCCACCACACGACGTCTGCTCGCCGCCATCGCCGCCGGCGCGCTCACCGTCTCGCTCGCCGCCTGTGCGACATCGGAGCGAGACACGGGCGGCGCCGCCGCGGCGACCGGCGGAACCATGGTCTTCGGTGCCGCCGGCGCGCCGAAGAACTTCGACCCGATCTTCAACGACGACGGCGAGAGCTTCCGCCCGATCCGTCAGATGTACGACACGCTGATCACCTACAAGCCGGGCACCACCGAGCTCTCCCCGGGCCTGGCGACCGCGTGGGAGTCCAGCCCGGACGGCAAGCAGTGGACCTTCACGATCCGTGACGGCGTCACCTTCTCCGACGGCACCGCGCTCGACGCGGCCGCCGTCTGCGCGAACTTCGAGCGCTGGGGCACCATGTCCAGCGAGGCCGCGCAGAGCAACATGATCTATTACGCGGACGTCTTCGAGGGCTTCAAGGGTGCCGGTGGCATCTACGACAGCTGCCAGGCCAACGGCAACCAGGCCGTGCTCTCGCTGACCAAGTACAAGGGCGCGTTCCCCGCGGCGTTCGGTCTCACCGCGTTCTCCATCTCGAGCCCGGCCGCGCTGCAGCAGTACGACGCGAACAACGTCACGCAGTCCGGCGACTCGTTCGCCTACCCGGCCTACGCGACCGACCACCCCACCGGCACCGGCGCGTTCAAGTTCGAGTCATACGACCGGACCGCGAACACGATCACCCTGGTGCGCAACGACAACTACTGGGGCGAGAAGGCGAAGCTGGACAAGCTCGTCTTCCGCGTGATCCCGGACGAGAACGCCCGCAAGCAGGAGCTCACCGCAGGCACGATCGACGGCTACGACCTGCCCAGCCCGGCCGACTACGCGTCGCTCAAGAGCGCGGGCCAGCAGGTGCTGATCCGGGACCCGTTCAACGTGCTCTACATGGGCATCAACACGAAGAACAACCCGGCGCTGCGAGACATCCGGGTGCGCCAGGCGCTGGCCTACGCCATCGACCGGCAGGCGCTGGTCCAGACCAAGCTGCCCGAGGGCGCCGAGGTCGCGACCCAGTTCATGCCGGAGACCGTCGAGGGCTACGCGACCGACGTGCAGCAGTACGCCTTCGACCCGGACAAGGCGAAGCAGCTGCTGGCCGAGGCGGGCGCGTCGAACCTGACGTTGAACTTCTACTACCCCACCGAGGTCTCCCGGCCGTACATGCCGAACCCGACCGACATCTTCCAGCTGATCGCGGAGAACCTGCGCCAGGTGGGGATCACGGTCAACCCGGTGCCGCGGCCGTGGAACGGCGGCTTCAAGGACGACGTGCAGACCGCGGGCAAGCAGGACCTCCACCTGCTCGGCTGGACCGGCGACTACAACGACGCAGGCAACTTCATCGGGACCTTCTTCGGTCGCGAGAAGGCGGAGTTCGGCCCCGAGGACCCGGCCATGTACTCCGAGATCACCGCGGCCGACGCCGTCGTGGACCCGGCGGGCAAGAAGGCGGCCTACGAGCAGGCCAACCGTGACCTCATGGCCAAGTACCTGCCCGCCGTGCCGATCAGCAGCAGCCCGCCTGCGATCGTCGTCGGGCCGACCATCCAGGGCCTCGTCCCGAGCCCGCTGACCGACGAGCGATTCAACACCGTCAGCAAGACCCAGAGCTGACGTCCCTCGGCCGACGGCGCGTGACCCGCGCCGTCGGCCGAGGCCCGGAAGGACTCCCACCACATGCTGCGCTTCATCGTGCGGCGGTTGATCCAGGTCGTCCCCACCCTGCTGTTGTTGTCCGTGTTGCTCTTCGCCTGGCTGCGGTCGCTGCCGGGCGGGCCTGCGGCGGCGCTGTTGGGGGACAAGGCGACCCCGGAGAAGATCGCCGAGCTGAACACCGTGCTCGGGCTCGACCAGCCCATCCCGCTGCAGTACCTCCGTTTCCTGGGCCGCGCGATCACCGGCGACTTCGGCAACTCGCTGATCACCGGTGAGCGCGTCACGACCGAGATCGCCCGCGCGCTGCCCGCCACCATCGAGCTGTCGATCGCGGCGCTGCTGATCGCCGTGCTGCTCGGCATCCCGCTGGGCTACGTCGCCGCGCGCTACCGTGGCCGCCCGCTGGACACCGCGACCGTGATCGGGACGCTCGTCGGCGTCGCCGTCCCCGTCTTCTTCCTCGGCTACCTGCTCAAGCAGTGGTTCGCCGTCGACCTCGGCTGGTTCCCGCCGTCGGGGCGTCAGGCGGTGGACATCGACGCCACCCACGTCACCGGTTTCGCCGTGCTCGACGGGCTGATCACCCGCGAGTTCGACGCCTCCTGGGACGCCCTGATCCACCTCGTCCTGCCCGCGATCGCGCTGGCCACGATCCCGCTCGCGGTGATCGTCCGGATCACCCGGGCCTCGGTGCTCGACGTCATGGGCTCCGACTTCGTCCGGACGGCCAACTCCAAGGGTCTGGCGCCCAGCACCGTCCGCGAGCGGCACGTCCTGCGCAACGCCCTGCTCCCCGTCTCGACGACGATCGGTCTGCAGACCGGCCTGCTCCTCGCCGGCGCGGTGCTCACCGAGAAGGTGTTCGTGTGGGGCGGGCTGGGCACCCTGCTCGCCCAGGCGATCGAGCGGCGCGACTATCCGCGCCTGCAGGCCGTGGTGCTGTTGGGGGCCCTGGTCTACGTGCTGGTCAACCTGCTCGTCGACCTCTCGTACGCGATCATCGACCCGAGGGTGAGGGTGCGATGACGACGCCGAGGGGGAGCTTGCGACCCCGACCATCGACACTGCTGAAGCGCAAGAAGACCCGGATCGACGATCTCGGCGGGCGCTCCCTGACCGCCGACGCCCTGGTGCGGCTGCGGCGCAACCCGGTCGCGATCGTCGGGGCGGTGATCATCGGGCTGTTCGTGCTGATCTCGATCTTCGCGCCGCTGATCGCCCCGCACGACGCAGGCGCGGTCTTCCCCGAACTGCAGCGCACGCTGCGTCCGGACTCGATCCCCGGTTCCATGCCCGGCTTCCCGCTCGGCTCGGACCAGAACGGCCGGGACTTCTTCTCCCGGCTGATCCTCGCCTCCCGGCAGACGCTGATCGTCGGCGTGCTCGCCACGCTGATCGGGCTGGTCTTCGGCGTGGTCATCGGGGCGCTCGCGGGCGCGTTCGGCGGCTGGGTGGACACGGTGCTCATGCGCGTCACCGACGTGCTGCTGTCCATCCCGTCGCTGCTGCTCGCGATCTCGATCGCGGCGCTGGCCGCCCGACCCAGCCAGACCACCGTCATCATCGCGGTCGCGCTGGTGAACGTGCCGATCTTCGCCCGGCTGCTGCGCGGCGCGATGCTCGCGCAGCGGGACTCCGACCACGTGCTCGCGGCGACCTCGCTGGGGGTGAAGCGGAGCGCGATCGTGGTGCGGCACATGCTGCCCAACGCCCTGGGCCCGGTGATCGTGCAGGCCACGCTGACCTTGGCCACATCCATCCTGGACGCCGCCGCGTTGTCCTTCCTCGGGCTGGGCGACGGCGACCCGGCCCGCGCCGAATGGGGGCTCATGCTCGCCAACGCCCAGGCCTACCTCGACGTCCGGCCCGCCCTGGCGTTCTACCCGGCGGTCGCGATCATCCTGGTCGCGCTCGGGTTCACGCTGCTCGGCGAGGCCATGCGCGAGGCCATCGACCCGAAGGGGCGGCGCTGATGAGTCCCCTGTTGGAGGTCGAGGACCTCAAGGTCGCGTTCACCCGCCGCGGCGAGCCGGACTCGGTCGCCGTCGACGGGGTGGGGTTCGACGTGCAGCCCGGCGAGATCGTCGGGCTGGTGGGGGAGTCCGGCTGCGGCAAGTCGGTGACCTCGCTGGCGATCATGCGGTTGCTGCCGGAGCGTGGGAACCGCGTCACCGGGTCGATCCGGATGGACGGCGACGACCTGCTCGCCCTGTCCGACTCCGCGATGCGGGAGCGGCGGGGCAAGGACCTGTCGATGATCTTCCAGGACCCGCTGTCGTCGTTGAACCCGGTGATCTCGGTAGGGCTGCAGGTCACGGAGGTACTCACCCGGCACCGTGGCATGAAGAAGGACGCCGCCCGGCGCGAGGCCGCCGACCTGCTGGACCGGGTCGGCATCCCGGACCCGCGGCGGCGGCTGGACTCCTACCCGCACCAGCTCTCCGGCGGCATGCGGCAACGCGCGCTCATCGCGATCGCGCTGGCCTGCACCCCCCGGCTGCTGATCGCCGACGAGCCGACCACCGCCCTCGACGTCACGATCCAGGCCCAGATCCTCGACCTGCTCAAGCAGCTGGTCGCGGAGACGGGCACGGCACTGGTGATGATCACGCACGACCTCGGCGTCGTCGCGGGGCTGTGCGACCGGGTCAACGTGCTCTACGGGGGCCGGATCGTGGAGCGGGCGGAGCGGCACGAGCTGTTCCGCACGCCGCGGCACCCGTACACGCACGGGCTGCTCGGCTCGATCCCGCGGCTCGACGGGCCGCCCGGCGAGGAGCTCGCGGCGATCCGCGGCTCGGTGAACGACAACCTGCCCTGGACGGACGCGTGCGCGTTCGCGCCGCGGTGTCCCCGCAAGCTCGACGCGTGCACGGCGGGTACTCCCCCGGTGACCGAGAACGGCAGGCTGCTGCGCTGCATCAACCCGGTGGAGGCATCGTGAGCGAGCCGTCGGCACCTGGTCCGCTGCTCGAGGTGGAGGACCTCGCCGTCCACTTCCCGATCACGCAGGGGATCCTGGTCAACCGGACCGTCGGGCACGTCTACGCGGTCGACGGCGTCTCGCTGACGATCGAGAAGGGCGAGACGTACGGGCTGGTCGGCGAGTCCGGCTGCGGCAAGTCGACGCTGGGCCGGGCGATCCTCAAGCTGACCGAGCCGACGCGGGGTTCCGTGCGGTTCGACGGCCGGGACATCGCCGGGTTGCGCGGGGAGGAGCTGCGCCGGGCGCGGCGGCGGTTCCAGATGGTGTTCCAGGACCCGATGTCGTCGCTGGACCCGCGGCAGTCCGTCGAGTCGCTGCTGCAGGAGGGGATGAAGGCCCACGGGCTGACCGGCGGGCATGCGCGGCTGCAGGAGCTGATGGACGCCGTCGGGCTGCCGAAGGGGGCGTTGCGGCGGTACCCGCACGAGTTCTCGGGCGGGCAGCGGCAACGGATCGGGATCGCGCGGGCGTTGTGTGTGGACCCGGACCTCATCGTGGCCGACGAGCCGGTGTCCGCATTGGACGTGTCGGTGCAGGCCCAGGTGTTGAACCTGCTGTCCCGGCTGCAGGCCGAGCTCGGGCTGACGTACCTGGTGATCGCGCACGACCTGGCTGTGGTCCGGCACGTCAGTGACCGGGTGGGCGTGATGTACCTGGGCGGACTCGTCGAGGAGGCACCCGCGGGCGATCTCTACACGGACCCGCAGCACCCGTACACGCGGGCGCTGATGTCCGCGGTGCCGCTGCCGGACCCGGAGATCGAGGACCGGCGGGAGCGGATCCTGCTCACCGGCGACCTCCCGTCGCCCGCAGCTCCGCCCAGCGGCTGCCGGTTCCACACGCGGTGTCCGTGGAAGCAGCCGGACCGGTGCGCGTCGGAGCGGCCCGAGCTGCGGCAGCTCGACGGGGCCGCGGCGGGGCATCGCGTGGCGTGCCACCACGCCGAGGCGATCCGCGACGGGCGGATCCAGCCGCACAAGGTCGAGGCGACGGCGATCGACGATGCCGCGGGCATGCCCGTCGGGGCGCCGGAGCACGCGGCGAGCGTCAACGAGATCCTCGGCCGCTGACGAGTGCGGGGGCCGTGCGGGTAGCCGTGCGGGTGGCCGGTGTGGGTGGCCGGTCGGGCATGCACGTTTCGTGCTCTCAGGGCTGTCGGGACAGCACTGGGAGCACGAAACCGGTGATCTTGCCGCGCTGAGCGCACGAAACGTGCTGCTGCGGTGGGGGGCGGCGCGGCGGGCGGATCCTGGTGCGTCGCCGGCCGACCGCGCTCTCGACACGAAACGTGCGATCGCGGCGGTGCGCCCCGTCAGGCGGCGAGGGGGCAGGGCTCCTCGTGGCGCTCCGGCTCCGGGGCGCAGGTGCAGGCCTGGGCCGACCTCTCGTCGTCCCGCACGACCTTCCGCTTGGCCAGCAGGCCGATCACCAGGGCGGCGGGCACGGCGAGGAGCGCGCCGAACCACGGGTTGCCGGTGACCGCCGCACCCAGGTAGCCGAGGCCCAGGAAGACGGTGGCCCAGACCAGCGCGCCGACCGCGGAGGCGATCACGACGCTGCGCAGCCGCATCCCGAGCGCCCCGCACAGGATCGTCGAGGTGACCACGCCGAAGGGCACGAAGTACGACGGCGCGATCACCATCGGCCCCGACGCCACCAGCCTGCCCTCGATCCACCGCACCGCCCGGGCGCCTGCCGGGTGCCGGGCGATCCGCGCGAGCAGGCGCGGCCCGGCGGTCCGCCCCAGGGCGTACTTGGCCAGGTCGCTCAGCAGCGACCCGAAGGCTGCGGCGAGGATCGCGAAGGGCAGGAACAGTCCTCCGGTGCCTGCGAACGCACCGCCGGTGAGCAGCACGGGTTCGGCGGGCGCGAAGGGAACGGCCGACCACAGCAGCAGGAAGGCGTACGCGGCGAGGGGAGCGACGGGCAGAGCCACGGCCCCCGACGCTAGAGGATCGCCGTGACGTGCGTGTGACCTCCGCTGAGGAGTCGCTGAGTGGCTCGGAGGTGACGGTGGGTGACCGCCGTCGCCCGGTCGGACCCGTATCGGCACCGCCGCCCGCCGCCTCCTCACGGCAGAACTCGCTTGACATCCACGGCGGGTCAGGTCGGGAAGGTCTGTGATGTACCGCTGTCGGTCGGTTAGGTTGCTCCTCGCCACAGGGAGTGGCGAGGGAGGGCCGGACGCGCGTGGACCAGGAGGACGTGGCGGACTTCGTGCGCCGCGCGGCCGGCGGCGACGAGTCGGCGTGGCATCGGCTCGTCGAGGACTTCTCCTCGTTGGTGTGGTCGGTCGCCCTGCGCCAGGGCCTGGGCCGGGCGGACGCGGGCGAGGCGGTGCAGATGACGTTCCTGAGGCTCGTCGAGAACCTCGGGAAGCTCCGCGAACCGGAGGCGCTCGGTGGCTGGCTGGCCACGACGGCCCGGCGGGAGGCCTGGCGGGTGGCCCGCCGAGGGTCGAAGGAGCTGCCCACGGACACCGAGCTCGACGCCGAGTCGGCCGAGCCGGGCCCGGAGGAGCAGGCGGTGACCTCGGAGCGCGCCCACACGGTCCGCCGGGCGTTCGCCGAGCTCCCCGAGCGCTGCGCCCGGCTGCTGGAGCTGGTCGTGGTCCTCGCCCTGCCCTACACGCAGGTCGCGAGCATGCTGGACATGCCGATGGGCAGCATCGGGCCCACCCGCGCGCGGTGTCTGGAACGGCTGCGGGCGTTGCTCCCGGAGGAGGTCGGCCATGACTGACGACGAACTCGCCGCCGAACTGGCCGCGGCCTTCGCCGACCGCCGGGCCCCGCGCGAGGTCACCGAGGCGGCCAAGGGCCTGTTGACCTGGCGGACGATCGACGCGGATCTCGCGGCGCTGGTCGAGGACTCCCTGGTGGACGAGGAGCCGGTCCTCACCCGCGCGGCGGAGCGGGTCCGGTCGGTGACGTTCGAGACAGCGGCCACCGCCGTCGTCCTCGAGATCGACGCCGGTGCCCGACGGGCTGTGGGTCAGCTCGATCCCGCGACGGCGGCGACGATCGAGCTGGCCGGGACCGAGCCCCCGGTCAGCGTGACCGCGGACGACCTGGGCCGCTTCATCCTCCCGCTGCCCCCGGCAGGGACACCGCTGTCTCTGCGGCTGCAGCTGCCCGACGGGCGGATCGTGGTGACGGGACCGCTGGCGGTCTGAGGTCGGCGGTCTCGGCCGCACCCACGCACACGAAGGCCGCCGCCACCGGCCGCAGGTCGGGATCCTCGGCGACGGCCCGGGCGACGGCGGCGAGCGCGGCGCTGGGCGGGGCGCCCGCCGCCAGCGACCGGTGCAGCTCGACCATCAGCTCGGCGGTCTGGCGGTCCGGCACGGGGAGGACCGGCGCCACGACCGAGCGGACCCCGCGGGCGAGCATCGCCGTGGTCGTGCCCAGGAGCTCGTCTCCGGTCAGCACGGTGGGCCTGCCCGCGTCGCACGCCGGGAGCACGACGGTCGGGGGTGCACCGACCGCACTCTCCAGCTCGTACATCGTGAGCGACCGGTCGGCCAGCTCGAGTGCAGAGAACAGCGGGCTGTCGGAGCGGTAGTGGCCGTGCGCGGCGACGTGGACGAGATCGGCGTCGCCGAACGCGGCCAGCACGGCGTCGACGGTGGCCGCGGGACCCGTCAGCGTCCGGGCACCGGGGTGCAGGTCCGCGAGCGCCCGTACCTCCGCCGAGGCGCCGGGCAGCCCGGGTCCCGCCACCAGCAGCACCGACCCGGCGGGCCGGTGCGGGCGACGGCGGCGGTGCCAGAGGTCGGCGCTGGGTGCGACGACGAGACGTCGCCCGTACAGGGGCGGCAACGCCGCCCACGGCAGGTCGTGCAGGACCCCGGCGGGTACGACCACGACCTCGCCGGTGTCGTCCAGCCCCAGGGGCGCGATCAGGAGGTCTCCCAGCCGCCCGGCGGCGACGTCCCCTCCCGCACGGCGCCCGGCCAGCCGTCGTCGGTGACCGGAGAGCAGGAAGGCCAGCTCACGCTCCACCGGCTCGACGGGACCCAGCTCGACCAACCGTGCCGAACCCCTCGTCACGACGACGGCGTGCACACGGCGTTCCAGGACCGCGAACTCGACCAGCGTGCCGGTCAACGCGGCGCGGACGGCGGCGACGTCGAGTCCGGGCGCCGAGCCGCCCCCCGCCCCGCCTGCGCGCAGCGTGCGCGTCTTGATCTCCGCCTCGAGCGCCGCGATCCGTGACCCGTTCCCCGCGGCGGCCCGCTCCGCGTGGAGGGCGACCAGGGCGGCGGTCAGGTCCTCGTCGGGGGGCGGTGCGATCGGAGCGAGCCGAAGCGCCCCGGCCCGGCCGCGTTCGGCCCAGCGCAGCACCTCGACGGGCCGCCCGTCGGCGAGCGCGAGGCGCAGCCCGAGTCGGGCGAGCTCGTGGGCCTGCACCGCGGCCCCGGCCCGCAGCTCCGCGGCGGTGAGGGCGGCGCGGTGCTCCTCGACGAGGGCCAGCCCGCGGCGCAGCGCCCGCTTCGCCCCCGACCGGTCCCCGTCGGCGAGCAGGAGGAGTGCGCGCGCGTGCCAGCCCGCGGTGCGGACGTCCACCCCGCCGCGGCCCCGCCGGGCCGCCACGGAGGTGAGCTGTCTGCGTGCCGAGCGGACGTCCCCCGCCGCCGTCGCGAGCCTGCCGAGCAGGGCGCGGGCGTGGGCGGCCTCCGTGGGCCAGCCACCGGAGTCGAGCTGCCGGACCACGTCCCGGGCCCGGCGGACGAGAGCCGGATCCGGCAGCCGGTCCTCCTCGGTGGCGACCACCTCTGCGCGGATCCCGACATAGCGCGCCAGGGCGACCCAGGGCCGGCGGCCGTCCCGGTGGAAGCCGTCCGCGGCCTGCGCCGCCTCGGCCATCGCCTTCCGGGCGTCCCCGCACTGCAGGTGGGCCTGGGCGAGGAGGAGCCGGATCTCGGTCTCGTGCGAACGGTCGACCTCGGCGGCACCGGGGCGGAGTGCGTCGAGAGCGGCGGCGCGGGCGTCGCCGGCGAGCCCGGCGTGCAGCAGGAGCTCGCAGTGGTCGGCCACGAGCACGGCCACCTGCCGCGGCGGATCGCCGACGGCCCGGTACGCCGCCCGGGCCCGGTCGAAGGCGGCCAGCCCGGCGGGGATCGCGAAACGGCGCCCCTCGGTGAAGCCGAGGTTGTGTGCAGCCATCGCCGTGAGCAAGCCGTGGCCCAGCTCCGCGGCGAGCGACTCGGACCGGGCGAGGTCGGAGACGGCCCGGTCGAAGTGGCCCTGGTAGGCGAGCAGGGTGCCGCGGTTGAGCAGGGTGCGGGCCAGCCCGGCCCGGTCGCCCTCGCGATCGAGCATCGGGACGACCCGGTCGAACACCGTCAGGGCGTCGTCCAGGCGGCCGGTGCGCTGGAGATACACCGCCCACAGCGGTTCCACGTACCGCAGCGCCGCCGCGGGCGGATCCCGGCGCGCGAGGCCGATCTCCCGACGGGCTCCGGCGGCGTCGCCCGAGGCGAGCAGTGACATCGCCAGGCTCGCCCGGGCCGCCGCCGTCGTCACCGCGTCGCCGTCGCGCACCGCGGCGCGATAGTGGTCCACGGCCGCCCCGGCCTGGCCCAGCTCGTGCAGGGCCAACCCGTGCACCCATTCGGCGGCGGCGCGCACAGCGGCATCCGGCGGCGCGGTGGCGATCACGGCGGCACTGCGGGCGCGCACGCTCTCCGGATCCCGGTGCCGCAGCTCGGCGAGGGTCCGTAGCCCGGTAACGGTCGACTCGTCCACCGCCGAGCAGCTTGCCAGGACCGGAGTGCATCAGGGAGACCGTCCGGCGACTCTCCTCAGACAGGACTAGGAACGGAGCACGATGACGACAGCGGAGGACGGCGCCCAGGGCTGGTCCGGGCGTGTGAGCTTCACCCCCGGCGGCGAGCCGATCGCGTACCGCCCACGGGAGATCATCATCCTGGACACCGAGGCGAGCCGGAACCGGCTCCTCCGAACGGTCCGGGCCAACGGCCGACAGCCGAGCGGCGACGAGATCACGTTCGAGGCGCCTCGGGCCGGGGAACGGCGGGAGGGCAACCCCATCGCCGCCTACGTGGTGGCGCGCAACGTCGCGGACCCGCAGGTCGTCGTGCAGCAGCTGCGGACGGCCGGCGTCGATGCGCAGCTCAACCACGTACTGTTCGCCCACTGCGGGACCGGCTGCTGCGAGCCGCACCCGGCCGCCGCGGCGGGCGTGACCGGCTCCCCGGTCTACGCGACGCCCGTGTACGCCACCCCCGTCTATGCGACGCCCGTGTACGCCACTCCGGTCTACGCGACCCCCGTCTATGCGACGCCGGTGTACGCCACCGGTCACGAGAAGGCGACCGGCCTTCGCCGGAGCAGCGCCCGCTGCGTCGGCGCGGCGGAGGCCGCGGAGGCGCGAGCCAGGCTGGAGACCGTCGCGCAGTTCGCCGCGGGCGGCGACGCCGACGTCGTCATCATCGACACCGGCGAACCGCAGCCGGGGTTCGATCCCGGTCCCCAGGGCATGCAGAACCCCGGCAGCGACCCGACCGACCGGCCGGACGCGGACGCGGACGACAGGCTCGACCCCTGTGCCGGCCACGGCCGCTTCATCCAGGGACTGGTCAAGCAGCTCGCCCCCGCGGCCGGCGTCGTCGTACGGCAGGCCATCGAGCCCGAGGGCGACGGCGACGAGGCCTCGATCGCGGCACTGATCGGGGACCTGCCGGACGCACCCGAACGGGGAGCGATCCTCAACCTCTCCTTCGGCGGCTACGTGTTGGACACCGACGGCCTGCTGCTGGCCAAGGCGATCGCGGACCTGCAGGCCAGGGGCTGGGTGGTGGTCGCTTCGGCGGGCAACGACGGTACGTGCCGTCGCACGTACCCGGCGGCGCTGCCCGGAGTGATCTCCGTCGGCGCGATCGGGCCACACGGGCCGGCGCCGTTCACCAACTACGGGCCGTGGGTGCGCGCGTGCGCGCCGGGCGTCGACCTGGTCAGCACGTTCCTCGGCGAGTTCGACGGCGACTCCGAGACGGGCCCGCTCACCGGCTGGGTGCGGTGGAGCGGGACCTCGTTCTCGGCGCCGGTCGTCACGGGTGCGTTGATCCAGGAGGCCATCGTCCGCGGGATCACCGTGCAGGAGGCGGTGCGCCGCATCATCGACGCCGAGGGTCTGCTGCGGCTGCACAACCTGGGCACGGTGGTGAACAGGCTGTAGGAATCACCCGTGGATCTCACCGGGACGAGGCGGGCGTTGCACGGGGTGGCCGAGCTTCTGCTCGCCGGGCCGCAGTACCGGGCGGCCGGGACCATCCGGCTGCGGGTGACGCCGGGTGGGTTCGGTCAGGTCGAAGGCCCGGTCAGGGTGGAGGGCACGGACCTGGTGTGGGACGGGGGGCGGGCGCCGCTCGCGGGGACCTACCGCGAGCTGGGCGCCCGCGCCGGCGTGACGCCCGGGCGCGCGGAGGGGGTGTACTCCGACGGTTCGGGCGTCGACCCCGACGACGAGATCGTCGTCGACGGGGAGGCCACCGGCCTGCTCCTGCGATGGTTCGGCACCGGGGAGCAGGCGTTGCGCGGCTTCGCGCGCGAGGTCGAGCCCGTGCTGTGGCCCGAGCACTTCGATCTCGCGATCGCGAAGGACGAGGTGAACTACGGCGTCTCACCCGGCGACGCCGGGCACGAGCAGCCGTACGCCTACGTCGGCCCGTGGACGATCCCGGAGCCGCGCGAAGGCGCGTTCTGGAACGCGAGCTTCGGCGCGGTCCACGAGCTCGCCGACGAGCGGACCCTGCGCGAGTTCTTCGCGGCGGGCGCTACCGCATCGCGCGGTTGATCGCGGACACGAGCGCCTTGAAGGAGGCCGAGACGATCGAGAAGTCGATCCCGACGCCCCAGAGCACGGTGTCCTCCACCGCGCACTCGACGTAGGCCGCGGCCCGGGCGTCGTCCCCGCCGCCCATGGCGTGCTCGTGGTAGTCGAGGACCCGGACGTCGAACCCGATCCCGGCCAGCGCGTCGACGAACGCCGCGAGCGGACCGTTGCCGCTGCCGGTGATCTCGTGCAGCTCGTTCTCCACGCGCACGGTCGCGACGATCTCGTCCCGGCCCTCGCCGTCGCTGGTCAGCCGGTGGCGGACGAGCTTGAGCGGGGTCTCGCGGTGCAGGTACTCGGTCTCGAAGACGTCCCGCATCTCCTTGGGCGAGACCTCGCCGCCCTCGGAGTCGGTGACCTCCTGGACCACCTTGGAGAACTCCATCTGGAGCCGCCGCGGCAGGTCCAGCGCGTGCTCGGTCTTCATGATGTAGGCGACGCCGCCCTTGCCGGACTGGCTGTTCACCCGGATCACGGCCTCGTACGTGCGGCCGATGTCCTTGGGGTCGACCGGCAGGTACGGGACCTCCCACGGGTGCTCGTCGACGGGGTGCCCCGCGGCCTCCGCGTCCGCCTTCATGGCGTCGAAGCCCTTGTTGATCGCGTCCTGGTGGGAGCCGGAGAAGGCCGTGTAGACCAGGTCGCCACCCCACGGGTGCCGCTCGGCGACGGGCAGCTGGTTGCAGTACTCGACGGTGCGGCGGATCTCGTCGATGTCCGAGAAGTCGATCTGCGGGTCGATGCCCTGGGTGAACAGGTTCATGCCCAGGGTGACCAGGTCGACGTTGCCGGTGCGCTCGCCGTTGCCGAACAGGCAGCCCTCGATGCGGTCCGCTCCCGCCTGGTAGCCCAGCTCGGCGGCGGCCACGCCGGTGCCGCGGTCGTTGTGCGGGTGCAGGCTCAGCAGGATGCCGTCTCGCCGGGCCAGGTTGCGGTGCATCCACTCGATGCTGTCCGCGTAGACGTTCGGCGTGGCCATCTCGACGGTCGCGGGCAGGTTCACGATCATCGGCCGCTCGGGGGTGGGCTGCCAGATCGCGGAGACCGCGTTGACGACCTCGACCGCGTACTCCAGCTCGGTCCCGGTGTAGGACTCCGGCGAGTACTCGAAGCGCCAGTCGGTGTCCGGGTACTTCTCGCTGATCTGCTGCACCAGCTCGGCGCCGTCCGTGGCGATCTTGGTGATGCCCGCGCGGTCCTGGCGGAAGACGACCCGACGCTGCAGTACCGACGTCGAGTTGTAGAGGTGGATGATCGCGCTGTGCGCGCCCTCGCAGGCCTCGAAGGTGCGCTCGATCAGCTCGGGGCGGGCCTGGGTCAGCACCTGGATCCGCACGTCCGATGGGATCGCGTCCTGCTCGATGATCTCGCGGACGAAGTCGAAGTCCGTCTGCGACGCGGCCGGGAAGCCGACCTCGATCTCCTTGTAGCCCATGCGCACCAGCAGGTCGAACATGCGGCGCTTGCGGGCGGGGCTCATCGGGTCGATCAGGGCCTGGTTGCCGTCACGCAGGTCGACCGCACACCACAGCGGGGCCTTCGTGATGCGGGTGTCCGGCCAGGTGCGGTCCGGCAGCGATACGGGCTCGACCAGCTCGTGGAAGGGCTTGTACCGGCCGAAGGGCATATGGCTGCCCTTCTGCGCGTTCCACGCCGCCTGTCCGGCGGGCGCGGCCACGGAGGGCGTACGGATCTTCGACGACGACGAGGCCGTGTAGGCGTCGGGAGAGAGGGACATCGCGGGTGGCTCCTAAGCCGAGTCTGCTGGGTCGTGACCGAGAGAGACCGGCGCACGCCAGAACCCGCGACGAGGGGCCGGTCGGTCAGACCCCGCCGCGGCGACGAAGGAGCAGGCGTGCCACGTCGAAGACTGTAACCCCATGCCCGGGGTCGCCGGCAACCCGGACACCCGCCGTCACCCCGCGCCACCCGTTCGGGCCAGTGCGCCGCGCCGTGCGTCGCGGGCCGGGCTGCCATACTCGGCGGTAACTCACGTCGGGGAGGATCACAATGGCGGTGGGAACGAGCGTGCGTCGCGGAGCAGGCCTGCTGGCCACGGTGCTGAGCTGGGTCGGGCGGTTGATCGTGGCGATCCTCGTCGTCCACATCGTGCTGACGCTGCTGGACGCGAACCCGGCCAACGCGTTCACGGTCCTGGTCGCCGACCTCGCGAACTACGTCAACCTCGGCCTGGACAACCTGTTCCTGCCCGCGGAGCCCAAGCTCGCGGTGACCCTGAACTACGGCACCGCCGCGATCATCTGGTTGATCATCACGGCCGTGGTCGTGCGGCTGGTCCGCCGGGTCGGCTAGATCGCGTACGGCCAGACGGCCAGGGCGTCGCTGCCGAACCAGGCGCTCGCCAGGACGGCCGCGACCAGCACCGACACCCGGGTCTCGACCCGGCGTCGGGCCGGCGCGAGCGCGGGCACGACGAGCTGGGTGAGCGCGGGCTGGGGCAGCCGGGCCTTGGAGGCCATCAGGCCGTTGAGCGGGTCATGATCGCGGAGCGGACCCCGCCGCGCGTCCCTCCCACCCGTCGGAGTGGTTTCCCCGCGCTGCCCGCGAGGCCTGCGCCGTAAACGTGGCGTCGGCCTCTGTGGCATCGGTCAAACGGGTTAACTCCGCAGCTCGCAGCCGGTAGCCTCGACTTCCGACCAATGAGAACCGAAGGCGCGGGAGCGTCGGAGCAGGAGGTCGGAGTGGCCCTCGTCGTGCAGAAGTACGGCGGATCCTCGGTCGAGAGCGCGGAGCGGATCAAGAAGGTCGCGGAGCGCATCGTCCGAACCCGCAAGGAGGGTCACGACGTCGTCGTGGTCGTGTCCGCGATGGGTGACACCACCGACGAGCTGACCGACCTCGCCGAGCAGGTCTCCACGGGCGCCCCGCCGCCGCGGGAGATGGACATGCTGCTCACCGCGGGCGAGCGGATCTCGAACGCCCTGGTCGCGATGGCCATCCACTCCCTCGGCGCTGAGGCACGGTCCTTCACCGGCTCGCAGGCCGGGATGCTGACGACGTCGAAGCACGGCGACGCCCGGATCGTCGAGGTGAACCCCTACCGCCTGCAGAACGCGCTGTCCGAGGGGCAGATCGTGCTCGTCGCGGGCTTCCAGGGGATGAGCGAGGACTCGAAGGACATCACCACGCTCGGCCGCGGCGGCTCGGACACCACGGCCGTGGCCCTCGCGGCGGCGCTGAACGCGGACGTCTGCGAGATCTACACGGACGTCGACGGCATCTACTCCGCGGACCCGCGGATCGCGCCGAAGGCCCGCCGCCTCGACACCGTCACCTACGAGGAGATGCTCGAGATGGCCGCGTGCGGCGCGAAGGTGCTGCACCTGCGGGCCGTCGAGTACGCCCGCCGCTACGGCGTCCCGCTGCGGGTGCGCAGCTCGTACAACGACAAGCCGGGGTCGCTCGTCACCGGCTCGATCGAGGAGATCCCCTTGGAGAACGCGATCATCACCGGGGTCGCGCACGACCGGTCCGAAGCCAAGATCACCGTGGTCGGCGTGCCGGACACGCCGGGCATGGCGGCGCGGATCTTCCGCACGGTCGCCGACGCCGACATCAACATCGACATGGTGTTGCAGAACATCTCCCGCACCGGCGAGTCGTTCACCGACATCACGTTCACGCTCCCGAAGGTCGACGGGCCGCGCGCGGTCACCGCGCTCACCGGCGTGCAGCGCGAGATCGGGTTCGCCGAGATCGTCCACGACGACGAGGTCGGCAAGGTCTCGCTCATCGGCGCGGGCATGCGCAACCACCCCGGCGTCACCGCCACGTTCTGCGAGGCGCTCTCCCAGGCGGGCATCAACATCGAGACGATGAACACGTCGGAGATCCGGATCTCGGTGATCTGCCGGGTCGACCAGCTCGACACCGCGGT
>Ga0070671_100000466_pt1 | contig 28188 bp, 30 predicted proteins | sample KBSS73metaG_FD_65341 | JGI IMG/M metagenome (GOLD analysis project Ga0070671, IMG submission 65341) | Switchgrass rhizosphere microbial communities from Kellogg Biological Station, Michigan, USA - KBS S7-3 metaG | ecosystem: Host-associated > Plants > Roots > Rhizosphere > Soil ...
CGCACCCGAGTGGATCGCGCGGCTCATCGCCGATCATCGAGTGACCGTCGGCGCAGCCGTCCGAACAGTGTGGGGAGGAGTCCTCGAGCTCGTCGACGCCGGCCGAGCCGACCTGTCTTCGGTGCGCTCCCTCCTCTGCGGCGCCACGCCCGCCTCGCTCCTCGACGGCTTCGCACGCCACGGGATCGACGTCATCCAGGGTTGGGGGATGACCGAGACGCATTCGGTGGCGACCCTCGCGGTCGCATCGACCGGGGCCGACGCCGCGACGCGCCGGGCCACCGCGCTCACCCAAGGAAGGCCACTTGCGCTCGTCGAGACGCGCATCGTCGACCTGGACACCGGCGAGGAGCTCAGCTGGGACGGCGAGACCCCGGGCGAGCTGCAGGTGCGGGGCCCGTCGATCGCACGCGCCTACTACGGGACGGCGGACCCGGCCACCACACCGGACGGCTGGCTGCGAACAGGTGACGTCGCCACCATCGACCGACACGGTTTCGTCCAGCTCGTCGACCGGACCAAGGATCTCGTGAAGTCAGGCGGAGAGTGGATCGGCTCGCTCGCGCTCGAACAGGCGATTGCCGAGCACCCCGCCGTCGACGAGGTGGCCGTCGTCGGTGTGCCTTCTGAACGATGGGGCGAGCGGCCCGTCGCGTTCGTCGTACCGGCATCGGGCGAGACGGCGCCAGGGGTCGAGGAGTTGCGGGACTTCCTCGTCGCCCGAGTCGCCCGTTGGTGGGTGCCGGACGCAGTCCACGAAGTCGGCTCGTTGCCGCACAACACACTCGGGAAGGTCGACAAGCAGCGGCTGCGTATGGACGCCACGGCAATGACGGGCGACGTCATCCCTCCATGAACGGCACCGGCGCGGCGCGCGCGAATCGTTTCCTCGACGGAGTTCGCGTCAGACGTAGGTGAGCTGGCCCCCGTCGACGACGACCGAATCGCCCACCAGCGTCCGAAACTGGAGCGTGCCGTCCTCGAGGTCCCACGCCTCGACGGTGAGCTCATCGCCAGGTAGCACCGGCCGAGCAAACCGAGCCGACATGCTCCTGAACCGCGCGACGTCCCCACCACACACGGTCCGGCTAAGCAGACGAGCGGTGAAGCCGTACGTGCAGAGTCCGTGCAGGATGGGCCGCTCGAAGCCTGCCGCTGTCGCCACTGCCGGATCGGAGTGGAGCGGGTTGTGGTCACCGCAAAGCCGGTAGAGCAAGGCTTGGCTGCGTGACGTGGCTGCACCGACGCGCACGTCGGGCTCCCGTTCCGGCGACGGCGGGGGGCCACTCGGGCCTCGATCGCCACCGAACCCGCCTTCGCCGCGGATGAAGGTGGTATTCGAGCACGTGAAGAGCTCGGTTCCAGTCGCGGGATCGGTCGCGACATGATCGACGACGACAGCGGCGCCGGATCCTTTGTCGTACAACGCGACCACGGTGCTCTGGAGGACACAGCGACCCGACGGCGGGAGCGGACCCGAAACGGCGACGGACTGCGCTCCGTGGACGATCATCTTCCGGTCGATGTCACCGATGTCGTCGGGCAGGCGGCGCGATCCGACGATGATGGCGAACGTGGGGAGCACCTGCAGCGGCACACCGGTGGTGTTCTCGGTCGTGAGCTCCAGCTCAGCGTGGGGGTCTGCCGACCCGGCTCCCACCGCCAGGGCGTACAGCATGCAGTCCTCGGGCTCCCACGAACGCTCGATCTCGCCGAGCTGCATGCCGACGATGTCCGTGTTCAGAGGCATGTACGTACCTTCGCTTCGTCAGCTGATGACCCGGCGGTCGACGAACCGCTGAGCCTTGAACTGGGACGACGGGTCGTAGATCTGCGCGGCGTCGGCGATCAGCTCGATGACCGGACGGACCTCGGTGGCGCTGTGGACCCGGCGACCGAGCTCCTCGAGGTCGACGCCACGCCCTGCATCACCTTCCTCGACAGCGACGAGAAGGCGGAGGACGTCGCTCGACAGCTCGTCATCAGGATCCTCGCGGTCGACGACCACCTGGTACTCGAGGATCCCGCGCTCGCTCATGACGACGTCGTGGATGATCGCCGGGTTGATGAGCGTGCCCTTGACCTTGAGCAACTCCTTCGTCCTCGTCACGTGAGCGCTGCCGACGGCCACCACGAGCGACTCGCCTCCCCTCCCACAGCTCGGGCAACGATCGTGGGTCATCGCGGCGCGGTCGCCCAAGAGGTACCGGACGAGTGGCATGCCGCGGCGATTCAGGTGCGTCAGGGCGACGAGCCCGATCTCGCCGTCCGGGAGCGGCTGGTGCGTCTCCTCGTCGATCACCTCGAGCACGGCCTGGTCAGGCGCGCACGCATGGAGGGGTCCGCCCTCGCGGCACGGCGACCACGTCATCCCGCCCTCGGTGAAGCCGTACGTGGCCGTGACGAAGACCTCTTCGGCGCCGCACGAGCGCAGTTGGTCCTTGACCTTGGCGCGCATCGTCTCGTTGAACGACTCGCCGCTGTTGAGCACGAGGCGGATGCTGCTGAGGTCCCGACCTTCACTGACCGCTCGCGCGAACAGCCTGCGCAGGAAGCTGCCGATCCCGGCGACCGTCTGCGGTTGGTACTGCTCGATGTCATCGAGCAGGTCGCTCGTCGTACGGTGGATGGGGAACTCCGGGTGCGGTGTGCCGGCGAACCCGTGCAAGAAGGCGATCCCGTAGGAGCTGCTCTTCATCGAGGCCATGCTGGCGACATGGGGCAGTGGACTCAGGGGGAAGGTGGAGTAGTACAGGTCGCCGGGCACCTGGTACAGGACCTTGCCGCTCCGGCGGGCGGCGACGAATCCGGCGAGGTAGTCGTGGCTGGTGTACTCGTACGGGGTCGGGGATCCTGCCGTGGTGCCGGTCGTGTACGCGGTGACGTAGGTCGTGTCGTAGACCGTGGGGCTCTCGAACCGGAGCCGGAACGCGGCGGGATCGCCCATCAGGTCAGCCTTGGTGGTGACCGGGAGCCGCGCGAGGTCATCGAGCGACCGGACGTCGCCGACATCCACGCCCGCGTCGGCGAAGTGCTTGCGGTAGAAGGCGCTCGCCTCGGCGCACCAGCCGAGCTGTCGACGAAGGAGCTCGTCGCGCTTCGCGCGCAGCCGATCGTCGGTCCAGAAGGTCACGTCGTGCACCATGTCGTCGCGATAGAGCGGGATCGCGTCGATGAAGGCGCGCACGGATTCGGGCGTGGGGTTGGCGAAGGGACGGTGGAGGCCCGGACGTCTCATGCCGGGCGCCTCCAGCGCAAGAGGGGCACCGTGGTGGTCACGTGGTCGAACACCGCAGTGACGGGTTCGCCGATCGAGATCGAGGCGGCGTCGATGCCACCGATGTCCGTGACGTCATCAGCGACCAGGTTCCCGACGAGCCGTAGGTGCTCCCCTTCGGCGAGCGTCACCACTGCGACGTTGTAGGGCGCCGAGCGCTCGAAGGCCGGCAGCAGCGGGGGGTGTGCGATCACGAACGACCACACCTCGCCACGACCACTGACGGCCTCCCATCGGAACTGCAACGACGTGCAGCACGGGCAGGCCTCGCGCGGCGGGAATCGCAGGTGGCCGCAGGACGAGCATTGCTGCACGACCAGCTCGTCACCCCGGGCTCGTTCCCAGAACTCCGCGCCGACATCGTCGAGTGCAGGGACGGGAATCTCGCTGATCATTCGTCGGCGCCGACGGCCACCGTGCCGATCAGTGCGGGAACGGTGGGATCGCTGGCGAAGCGCAGCTCGCAGAAGGTGAGCTCCACCGACGTGTAACTCGCCGACACGGCCCACACCGGATGTATGGCATCCGTGCCCATCGCCTCTGGTGTCGCGAGCGCGAGATGAGGCTTGCCGCGGTCGGCCTTGCGGAACACGAACTCCGGGTCGACCTGCAGCAGAGTCGGTCCATCCGCAGTGCGCGCCAGGTGGGCGCTGGCGACGTACATCAGGTCGCCACCACTGATCGGCTCGGGGTCGATCAGGCTGGCGTCGAAGACAGGACGGCCGTCGACCTCGGCGGTGCATCGGATCACGTCGAGGTAGGGGTGCAGCTTGATCGAGGCTGGCTTCGCACCGAACCCCCAACGACCGTCGAGCACACCTCGCGCCTCCTCACCGTCGACCAAGGCGCCGGTCAGGAAGCCGCGCAGGCGCGTCCCGGCCCGACTGGCGATGCGCGTCGTCAACAGCCGGAAGGACCCGATCTCGCTGTCCCGCACGTCGATGAGCTGGAAATAGACCAGCGGCGGGTTCGTCGGGTGCAGCGCCGGCGGGAGCAGAGCGAGCGGGTCCGTGGGCGCGATCTCGTAGACGAACTGCAGGATGCGAGCGTCGTCGAACGTCATCGCCGGGCTACTGAGGTCCGGGACCATCGCCCTGTCGCCGAGACCGGCCGTGACGTCGAGCGTGCCGTAGACAGGCATCAGACACCAACCTTCTCGGCGCGAGCGGCCTCGGGATCGAACACGGGCATCACCGCTTCGGCGAACAGCCGAAGGCTTGCCACGATCTCGTCGTGCGTCGCACCGTCCGCCGAGTTGAGGATGAAGTTCACGCGGTCGACGCCGACGCTCTCCCAGCGCAGGAGGAGCTTGATGATGCGATCGGGATCCCCGATGGCGATCCCCTCGGGCAGCCCCGAGGCATCGCCCGGGCCTGCGAGTTCCTTGCGCAGCGACGGCATAAGACCGTGGGACGGATACCCCCGCGACGGGTAGACCTCGCGGATGAACACCTGCTGCGCAGCGCTGTACCGGTAGCCCTCGGCGATGCGGCGGCCGACGGCAGCGGCGACCTTGAGGTCCTCGTGGCAGTACAGGAAGTTGACCGTGTTCACCTGCTCGTTCACGAACGAACCGACGGGGTCGCACAGCTGGATCCGGCGCCGGTACTCGCTGATGACCTTCTCCTGCTGCTCGTAGCCGCCGAACGACAAGCCCATGCTTCCGAGCCCGCGGTCGGCCGCCTCGATCTCCGTGCCGGGGCTGGTGACCGCAACCCATAGCGGCGGGTGCGGATCCTGCACGGGCTTGGGCAGCACCTTGCGGGGCGGCATGGAGAAGGTACGACCCTCGTGGCTGAAGACGTCCTGCGTCCACATCTTCGGAATCGCACGCACGAACTCGTCCCACGACTTCTTCGTGTCGTCCGGGTCGCCGCCGAACCCGCCGAGCTCCGTCCACGTCGAGGATCGGCCGGTGCCGAGCTCCATCCGCCCACCGGACAGGATGTCCATCGCAGCCGTGCGCTCGGCGATCTTCACCGGGTGCACGAACTGCGGGACGCACACGACGATCCCGTGGCAGAGGCGGATCTGCTTCGTCTGCATCGCCGCTGCGGTCAGGAAGATCTCCGGCGCGGAGCAGTGCGAGTACTCCTCCAGGAAATGGTGCTCGACGGCCCACACCTGATCGAACCCCAGCTCGTCCGCGATGCGGACCTGCTCGAGCGACTCCCGATAGATGCGCGCCTCGTTCTCGCGATAGGGCGGGGGCACCGACAGCACCATCGTCACACCGAACTTCACACCGACCTCCGATCCCGGTAGGCCGCCATCCTGCACCAGATTTGACGATTTCGTCAAATCTGGTGGTGGTGATCATCCAAGAGTTGGCGCCGAAGGACCTTGCCCGAGGCCGTCCGCGGGATGTCGTCCACCGGCCGCACGTACCGGAGACGCTTGTACGGCGCGACGCGCTCGTTGACCCATGCCTGAACCGCCACGAGGTCGGCGCTGTCGCTGACGATCGCAGCGGCGACCTCGTCCGACCCCTTGCCGTCCGGCACTCCGTACACCGCGCAATCTCGAACGTCGGGATGGGCGAGGAGTGCGCGTTCCACCTCAGCGGGCGACACCGAGAACCCCGACACCTTGATCAGCTCCTTGGCTCGATCGGTGAGGTGGAGCCAGCCCTCCGGGTCGAGCCAACCGATGTCGCCGGTGCGGTACCAACCATCGTCGGTGAACGCACCGGCATTGGCCTCCTCCGGCAGATAGCCGACCATGAGGTGCGGACCGCGGACGAGCAGCTCTCCGACCTCCACACCGACCGGGGCCTCGGCGTTTGCCGGCGCCACGGACGTGTCGATCCGCACCTCGGTGTCCGAGAGCGCGATCCCTGGGCTGTCGAGTCGCCACAGGTCGGGATCCTCCACGGGGTTGCAGAAGAGTCCCGGTGCCTCCGTTGCGCCGTAGGCGTGCATCCACGCGATCCCTGTGCGCGCCGACACCGCCTCGGCGATGGTGGGGACGATCGGCGTGGCCGCCCACTGGAAGTATCGCAACGACCTGAGGTCGAACGACTCCAACGAAGGGTGGTTGGCCATCGCGACGGCGATCGGCGCGGCGCCGAACGCGATCGTCACCTGCGTGCGGCCGATGTGCTCCAGCGCATCGTCCAAGACGAAGCGACGGAACAGACTCACGCGAGCGCCGGCAGCCAGCGCGCACGCCGTCACCACCAAGCCGTAGATGTGAAACAGCGGAATCGCGACCTGGAGGTGATCGTCGGCGTTGATCCTCGCCGCCGACGCCCAGTTCGTCACACCCGCGACCAGCGTTCGGTGCGTGTGCCGGACCGCCTTCGGTAGCCCGGTGGTACCTGACGAGAACGGCAGGATCACCTCGCTGTCGAGGTCCACGGGGGCGAGATCCAGCACCGCGCCCGGCCGTCGGGCCAACGCATTCGCGCTCAGGCCACCGCTGTCGTCGAGAACGACGATCTGCCGTTCGGGAACGGCTGCGGCGCGAAGTTCCGCGACCACGTCAGCGTCGGCGATGACGAGCCGCGGCTGCACCACGCCGACCGCGTGGGCCAGCTCCGCGGCTCGCCAGGACGGGCTCAGCAGCGCGGCGGCAGCACCGAGCCGGCTGAGTCCGTAGACGAGGACGAGCCACTCCACGGAGTTGCCCGCCACGACCGCCACGCGATCCCCGGCGCGCACCCCCAGCTCGGTCAGCCGGCCAGCCGCCGCGAACGTCAGAGCATGCAGCTCGCGATAGCTGTAACGCTCGCCCTCGGCACACACCGCGAGCTCTTCCGCACATCGTTCAGCGGTCCGATCGAGGAGGGTGTGGAACGCCACCGACGGGTACGGCAGCGCCGGCCGCGGTCTCACGTCGCGCCGTCCACTGCCGCACCAACGGACGGCGTCACCGGTCGTCTCGCGCGAGGAACCGGGCCGAACCAGCGGCGAACTCAGGCGTGGTCGTGAGGACGCCTTGCGCCGCCCGTTCGACCAACAGAACGGTCTCGAAATCGGCGTCGGCGGCCGCGTTCAGGAGATCCTTCGCCAGGGTCACCGCATGCTTCGGCCGGCCCGCGAGCTCCTCCGCTCGGCGCGTCGCCTCTTGCAGCAGCTCATCGCCAGGGACGCTCGCCGTGACGAGCCCCGCGACCACCGCCTCGTTCGCGCTCCAGGCCGGGCCCAACGCGAGGCTTCGAGCTCGCACCAGCCCGACGGTGTGCACCAGGGCATGTGCCAGACCACCGTCGAGGACGAGGCCCCGCTTCAGGAACGACGCATCGAACCTCGCGTCGAAGGCAGCGATCGACACGTCCGCGGCGGCGACCAGGCCGAGCGCGATGCCAGCGCACGTACCCTGCACTGCGACGACGACTGGTGCCCGACACCGCCGGATGCTTCGCACCAGATCCTGGGTGCTCGTCCGCATGCGATCGACGACGTCGATGCCGGGCGCCGGCGAGGCAGACAGGTCGATGCCCGCGCAGAAGTGGTCACCTTCCCCGCGGAGCAGGACCGCCCCCTCGGCGACATCAGCCAATGCATCCCGCAACGCATCACGCATCGCGATGTCGATCGCGTTCCGCTTCTCCGGCGCGTCCAGCGTGAGGCGCAGAACGCCGTTCACACTTTCCGAGCGCAGGCTCATCGAGGAAGACCCAGACCGCGTTCGCCGATGACGTTTCGCTGGATCTCGGAGCTCCCGGCGAAGATCGTCTCGGCCCGGCTGTAGTAGAAGTGGTTGTGCCACGGCGACCCCGAGATGGTCGCCTCCGGGCCCAGCAACGACATCGCCGTGTTCATCAGCCGCTGGTTCCATTCGCTCCAGCCGAGCTTCAGCAGCGCGCCCTCCACGGTCGGCGATCGACCATCTGAGAGCGACGCGAGGAAGCGGAGGCACGTCCACCGAAACACGCTCAGCCAGGACTCGAGTCCCGCCAGATCTTGGCGAACGGGCCCGCTGAGATCTCGGGCTGCAACAGAGGCAAGAAGGTCATCGAGTGCCTTGCGCTGCTCGCTCCACAACAGGAAGCTGCGCGTGAACCGCTCGTGCGCGAGCGTCTTCATCGCGACGTTCCAGCCGTCACCGACGTCGCCCACCACGTCGATCGCCTCGGCACCGTCCAGCCACATCTCGGCGAAGCGATCCTCGTCCCCGGAGATCATCTTGATCGGCTGGATGCGCACCGCGGGCTGGTCCATCGGGACGAGCAGGTAGCTGATGCCACCGTACCTGGATGCCTCCTTCGAGGTGCGGGCGAGGACGTAGGCACCTGTCGCCCATCGGGCGTAGCTCGTCCATGTCTTCTGGCCGTGCACGATCCAACGGCCGTCCCGCCACTCCGCCCGGGTGCAGATGTTCGCGAGGTCGGATCCGGCGTCGGGCTCGCTGAAGCCCTGCGCCCAGACCTCGTCACCCCGGAGCATCGGCCGGAGGTAGCGCTGCTTCTGCTCCTCGGTCCCGCAGGCGACGATGGTCGAGCCGAGATTGTCGATGGGGGTCTGGAAGGAGTCAGGCGCCTTCGCTCGCGCGACCTCTTCGAACCAGATCGCCCGGTGCACCGTGGTGAGGCCGCGACCTCCATACTCGATCGGCCAGTCGATGCCAGCCCAGCCCTCGTCAGCGAGCTTCCTCGCCCACGCGCGACGATGCTCGAGGTCGCGACGAGTCCACATGTCGTCCACGGGCAGGGGCTCTGGCACGTTCGCTGCGAGCCACGCCCGCGCGTCAGCACGGAATCGTCGGTGCTCCGGGGTCTCGTGGAGATCCATGTCAGTTCCGCAGCAGCACTGCACTCGACGGAACCGACTCGCCGCTCGTCACGAGGCAAGTCTCGGCCTCGTCCACCTGGGCGGGCGACGTCCCGCGCAGTTGACGCACGCCTTCGATGATCAGGTTGAAGCCGTGGATGTAGGCCTCGGAGAGGCTGCCGCCTGACGTGTTCGTCGGTAGCTTCCCGCCGTCCACGCGCAGCGCGCCGGACCGGACGAACATGCCGGCCTCGCCTCGTTCACAGATCCCATAGCCCTCGAGGGACAGGACGACATAGGGCGTGAACGCGTCGTAGATCTGCGCCGTATCGAGATCGCCGGGACCAAACTCAGCATCGGCCCAGAGCCGCCGTGCCGCGGGCCAGGACGGCCCTCGCAGCGGATCGTCGTTGTGGAAGTTCGACATCGGCTGCATCTCCCGGGGTAGGCCCTGGGCCGCGGCATGGACGTACACCGGCCTCTGTCGGAGGTCGCGCGCACGCTCCGCTGATACGACGACGACCGCGCAGGCGCCATCGGTCTCCAGGCAGTTGTCGAACAGGCACAACGGTTCGGAGATCCACCGCGCGTCGAAGTACTGCTCGATGCTCAGCGGTTTGTCGTGCATGACCGCAGCGGGGTTGCGGTTCGCGTGCTCCCGAAAGGCGACCGCGATCTCGCCGAAAACGTCGCGGTCGTAGCCGAACTGGTGGAGGTACCGGCGACCGAGCATCGCAGCTTCGTCGACGGGCCGGCCGAGCCCCCATGGGCGCCCCCACTGCTCGTAGCCCTCGACCGCGTTCGGGGTCGCCGCCCACAGCCTGGACGCCCGAGCGCTGCGCTTCCTCGAGCGCCACGCGACGACCACCGAGGCGAGACCTGCCGTCACCGCCGCGGCGGCATGACCAACCGTCGCGCAACCTGCTCCCCCGCCATAGCCGATCTGATCGAACCAGGTCAGGTCGCCGAAGCCGAGGTTCCGGGCGAGCTCGAACTCACTCGTGGTCTCGTAGGTGTACGACGACAGGCCGTCGACGTCGTCGGGCGTGAGACCGGCATCGTCCAAGGCCGCCTTGACGGCGCGGCACGCGAGCGCAGCCTCGGACTCAGGCGCGCCCTTCCCGAACTCGGTCGCGCCCATCCCGACGATCGCAGTGCGGTCGCGCAGCGTCTCCGATCCCACGGTTGGAGATCATCGGTCGATCTGACGAAATCGTCAAGTCGATCAGGAGGAGGAGCGCAGCAACTTCTCCATGATCCCTCCCAACGTCCCGACAGCTTCACCATCGTCGAAGGGTGCGCCCGTGACCTTCCACACGTACCAGAACCGGTCGAGCATCGAGATGACGGCCAGCCCTTCCGCTTCAGGGGAACCCGAGCGCTCGTCTCGGAGCTCCTGCAAGGTCTCCCCGACCATCCGGGCCGCCCGAAGCGATCCCTTCATGCCGAGCGTCCGCAGATCGGCATCGCCCCACGCCGCTTGGCTCCACATGAGCGTGAAGCCCCCGTACTCGTCGAGGAACGCGAGGTAGCGACGCACCCAGGCCTCGAGGTCGGCAGGCGACCAGTCCCGCGGGATGTCGCGGATGGCACGCAAGGCTTCCCAGCTGCGCTCGAGCGACCGGCTTCCAGCGGCGAGGAGGACGTCGCGCTTCGTCGGGAAGTACGTGTAGAAGGTCGCCCGCGACACACCCGCGGCATCGGTGATGTGATCGATCGTCGTACCGCCGTAACCCCGTTCGAGAAAGAGCTCGAGCGCCTTGGACACGAGGTGCTCGCGCGTTCGGATCGCCTTCTCGCCCGGTTCCGGCGCAGGGCTTCGCAACGTCGGCGTCAGCTGCTTCGCGAGTCGCCGCGCGGCACGATTGCCGTCGCTGCTCTTCGCCGGCGACTTCGACGGACGGCCGGCATCAGCTGACATCGCGTCAGTAGAACACGCGCAACGCTAGCGCCACGACCAACTCGGGTCTCGCTTCTCGACGAACGCCAGCCGAGCTTCCTCTGCGTCGTCGAACGTTCCGAGCCGCGTGGTGTAGTCCTGTTCCGTCCGATAGCCGTCTTCCCACGGGAGGTGCTCGACCCGGACGATGACCTCCTTGGCGAGACGGACGGCGATCGGGCTCTTCGCCGCGAGCGATTGCGCGAAGCTGATCGCCTCATCGAGCAACGCGTCCGGCTCGACGACGAGATGAGCCGCGCCCATCGCGTGGAGCTCCGCAGCGGTGATCGGTTCACCCGTCAGATACGCGACCCGAGCACGGAACGGTCCGACGAGTCGCTGGAGCTGCGAATACGCTCCGAGGCGTCCGACGTTGATCTCCGTCGCGGCGAGGGTGGCGCGTTCCGAGACGATCAGAACGTCACACAGTGCGGCAAGCACGAGCCCGGCTCCGATCGCCGGACCGTTGATGGCGCCGACGACGGGGACGGCGCAGCGGTACAGCGACGAGAACGCGCGTCGAGCCGAGCGTCCGAGATCGAGCAGGTCGGAGGCGCTGCCCGCCGCGACCACATCGTCGCGGTCGGTCGCCATGACCTTGAGGTCGACACCGGCGGAGAACACACGGTCACCGGCTCCGGTGAACACCACTGCATGGACACCCTTGTCGAGGGCGAACGAGTCGAAGGTCTCTTCGATCTGCCGATAGACGGCCCGGTAGACGGCGTTGACGGGAGCCCGATCGAGGGTGACAACGGCGACGTTGCCCTTCCGCTCGACGCGTACGAACGACTCGGCCGAACCATCTGTGCTCATGCGTTCACGATACCGCGACTTGACGGAATCGTCAGATCTGACGAAAGTCGCCGGGCGGGACGAGACTCGTCCCGATGATCTGAACGACCGGAGGGCCCGCGTGAGCACGGACTACGAGACGATCCTGTTCTCCGAGAGCGAGGGGATCGGTTGGTTGACGCTCAATCGGCCGCAGGCGCTGAACGCGTTCGACGACAGGATGCAACGCGAAGTCCGCTCGCTCTATCGGGACCTCCGACGGAACGATGACGTCCGCGTCCTCGTCATCACTGGCGCGGGCGATCGTGCGTTCTGCTCTGGCGCCGACCGCCACGACGTCTCAGCCCACTACTACGACGACCTCGCGACACGCCCGGAACCACTCATCGGGCCAGTGTCGTCCACCCCCTTCATGGTCAACGACGCCGCCGAGAACCTGGGGCCCAAGTCCTGCGGGCTCTGGAAGCCGGTCATCGCCGCAGTCAACGGCCTCGCATGTGGCGGGGCGTTCTACGTGCTCGGTGAGTGTGACTTCATCATCGCGTCGGAAGACGCCACGTTCTTCGATCCGCATCTCGACTACGGCATCGCCCCGATCTACGAGCCGATCAACCTGCTCGACGTCATGCCGCTCCAGGAAGTGCTCCGGCTTGCCTTGCTGGGCGGCTCGGAGCGCATGAGCGCGCACCGCGCGCATCAAGTCGGGTTGGTCTCGGAGGTGGTCGCCGCGGACGAGCTCCACGAGCGTGCTCGTTGGGCGGCGACCGTCATCGCTACGTACCGACCTGTCGCGGTGCAAGCCGCCCTTCGGGCCATCTGGCACGCGAAGGCGACGTCGCGTCGGCAGGGACTCGACCAGGCGTATGCGTTCGTGGCCCTGGGCAACGACCGCGAGGCCGTTGACGAAGGCCAGCAGCGCTTCACGACGGGGTCGCGACCGGCGTGGCGTCTCCGCTGACCCGCGCGTCGCACGCTCCTTGCGTCGCGCGCGATACTTGACGAAATCGTCAACTGCTTCGAGGAGCGCACGTGGGATCCAGCACGCGAACGGCACAGCCGTGACGGTCGATCTTGGCCTGTCGCAGGATGAACAGGCGGTCCGTGATCTGTTCCGCACCTTCCTCACGAAAGAATGCCCGCCGTCTGTCGCGCGGGACGCAGAAGGAGCGCGCGGGTTCGACCGCGAGCTCTGGGACAAGTTGACGCTGATGGGCGCGACGGGCATGGCGGTCGACGGCGCCACCCTCGGAGAGCTCGTCGTGGCGTGCGAGGAGGTGGGGCGCGCCATCGCGCCTGTCCCACTCGTCGAGCATCTCGTGGCATCGCGCGTCCATCCGGTCCCAGAGATGTGCGACGGATCGACGATGGCGACGGTGAGCTTGCGACCCTCCGTGAACGGCATCTGGGCGCTCGTTCCGGCAGGGGTCGAGGCGGACATCGTCGTTGGGGTCGACGGTGACGAGCTCGTCGCCGTTCGCAACATGCCCCCATTCGAAGGTCCTCGCAACCACGCCTCGGCGCCGCTCGCGGACCGATCGACGAGTGGCCACCGGATCGTGCTCGGGCCGGCGGCCGGCTTCGGGAAGGTGCTCGCCGAGTGGCAGATCTTGACCGCGGCGGCACTCGTCGGCATCGCGTCCGCGGCGCTCGACCTGGGTGTCGACTACGCCAAGGCGCGCCAGCAGTTCGGCGTCCCCATCGGATCGTTCCAGGCAGTCCAGCATGGCTTGGCGGACCTTCCGGGCCTGATCGACGGTGCCCGTCTCCTCACCCACAAGGCGGCGTGGGCTGACGTTCGCACGGCGATCGACGTCGACGACAGCAGTGTCGAGGACCAGATCGCGCTGGCGTCGATGGCGTTCGTCTTCGCCAGCGATGTCGCGTCGCACGCCACCGACCGCTCGCTCCACTATCACGGTGGCTACGGCTTCGCCCGCGAGTACGACATCCAGCTGTACTACCGGCGGGCGCGGGGGTGGGCGCTGATCCTCGGCGACCCCGCCGCCGAGTGCCGCCGTCTCGCCGATCGACTGTTCGGGGGTCAGTGATGGACTTCTCCCTGTCTCCTCAGGCCGAGGCCTTGCGCCAGGAGGTGAGGCGGATCATCGCTGCGACGGTGACGCCGGAGATGAGAGCCGAGTGTCACCGCACCGGAACGTTCGACATGCCAGTTGTCGTCCGGGCACTGGCCGATGCCGGAATCATCGAGCGGGCCGTTCCAGGGCTTGGTCGTACTGACGATCCGATCGAGCTGTGGGTCCTGTTCAACGAGATGGAGAAGGCCGGAGTGCCGTTCGACTCCATGTCGGTCGCGCTGATGATCGCCGGCGTGATCGCTCACGTCGGAACCGATGAGCAGAAGGAGCGAATCCTGCCCTCCATCCTGGAAGGCCGGTCACGCGTCTGCATGGGTTACAGCGAACCGGACAGCGGGAGTGACGTCGCGGCGGCCAAGACACGAGCCGTGCGCCACAAGGATCAGTGGGTGATCAACGGGGCGAAGATGTGGACGACCATGGCGCACGTCGCCGATTGGCTCATCCTCCTCACCCGTACCGACCCGGACGTGCCGAAGCACAAGGGCCTGACGATGTTCATCCTCCCGATGGACACCCCTGGTATCACCGTCGAGCCCGTCTACACGATGGGCACCGAGCGCACGAACGCCACGTTCTACGACGATGTGCGCGTGGGCGACGAGGCGGTCCTGGGTGAGGTCAACGGAGGCTGGCGCACGATGACCGTTGCGCTTTCGTTCGAGCGCGGCGTGATGGGTGGGACGGCACCCGGTGTGGCGCTGCTCCGGCACTTCCGGCACTGGGCGGAGAAGAGTGGGGCCATCCGGGATCCGTTCGTACGCGAGCGGATGGCGCGTGTTGCCATCGACAACGAGGTCGCCAAGCTGCTCACACAGCGCTCGGCATGGATCGCAGCGAGCGGCGGGCAACCGGGTCTCGAAGGATCCATGACGAAGGTCTTCGCCAGCGAGGCCTACCAGAAGGCTTCGCGCTGGTTTCTCGAGGCCGCAGCCCCCCACAGTCTCCTGCAGTTCGATGAGCCGGCCGCCGCCGCCGACGGCTGGATCGAATACGACGCGAGACACGCGCCAGTCACCACGATCTACGGCGGCACCAGCGAGATCAATCGCAACAACATCGCCGAGCGCCATCTCGGCCTCCCGAAGGCGCGATGAACCCGCGCAGACACGGGGACCAGGACATGCGCTGGCTCAGCCGAGGATGACAGGACACATGCGCGGGTTGTCGAGGTTCTGCATGTAGTAGCTGTCCATCACCGGTTCTGCGTCACGTCCGAGCACCGACAGGAGCATCGAGAGGCGGGGCTCGTCCGTGGTGTTCGCGCCACTGCCGTGGAGGGTGTTCCGGACGTGCAACGTCGCCTGACCCGCCTGCAGCGGTGATGCGACCTCTCGCCAGTCACGACCGACCAACGCACGGATCTTCTCCTCTTGGGCATCGACGTTCGGATCGAAGAAGCTGGTGTCGATGTCGACACCCCAGCGATGCGACCCGGCGACGAACCGAACCGGGCCTCGTTCAGCAGGCACGTCGCGCAAGGCGATCCAGAGGTTGTAGTTGGTGCCGGCGAAGATCTTCCGCAGGTACTTGTCGTCGGTGTGCCAGCCGACCTGACCCACGGTGCCCGAATGCGGCGCCTTCCACATCAGCTGCACGTTCCAGACCTTGAGCCACTCCTCGCCCGTGACCTCGGCGATCCACGCGGCAAGGCCAGGCTCGTGCACGAAGTCCCAGATGGCGTCGTCGCAGAGGTGCGCCATGGCAACCTCGACGAACGTCGGCCAGGGCTCCGGGCCACCGGACGTCGCATACGGGGGGACACCGGTCGCGTACTCGCCGTGGAGCACGGCGTCGACGCTCGGAAGCACCGCCGCAAGAGCCTCGGCGCTCACGAGTGGGCGTTCAGCCACCTGAAAGCCGTCCTCGTCGAGCCGGTACGTCGAGAATGCTGCCTGAGAACTCGAGCGAGCGTTCACTTGACTCCTTCGTGCCGGGACGCTCTACCTTGCCTCGGATTTGACGAAAACGTCAAATCACGGCGTAGCATCGTGAGGATCGCCGAAGAGCGGCACTGGAGGAACGAACATGAGCGGTCCGTTCGAAGGCGTGCGGGTGATCGAGGTGGCGTCGTGGACGTTCGTTCCCGCCGCCGGCGCGCTGCTCGCCGACCTGGGCGCCGACGTCATCAAGGTCGAGCCTCCGCAAGGCGACCCACAGCGTGCGCTGCAGAACCTCCTGAACTTCGGGTCGGACGGCGTCAACCCGTTCCTCGAGATCCCGAACCGAGGCAAGCGCAGCATGACGCTCGACCTAGCCTCGGAGGCTGGACGCGAGACGCTGCTCCGGCTCATCGCCACGGCGGACGTGTTCCTGACCAGTTACCTGCCGCCTGTCCGACGGAAGCTCCGGATCGACGTCGATGACCTTCGACCGGCGAACCCCCGGCTGGTGTACGTCCGCGGATCGGGGTGGGGAGCGCGGGGGCCGATGGCCGATACTGGCGGGTACGACCTCGCCGCCGCCTGGGCCTCGAGCGGGACGGCGTTCAAGCTCACGCCTACCGATGGGCAGCCGCCGCCGCTCATGCCGCCGGGGTTCTTCGACCTGCACGGGGCGAACGCCATCGCCGGCGCGATCGGGACTGCGCTGTTCCAACGCGAGCGGACGGGACACGCCCCGGTCGTCGACGTATCGCTGCTGGGCGTCGGGATGTGGAGCATGGGACCGGACATCGTCGGCGCTCAGTTCGCGGGTTCACTGCCCTCGGCGTCGCGCACCTCCCCGGGCAACCCGATCGTCAACTGCTATCCCACGAAGGACGAGCGGTGGATCTATCTCGTGTGCCTCCAGGGCGACCGGTTCTGGCCCGAGGTCTGCGAGGTCATCGGACGTCCGGATCTCATCACGGATGAACGGTTCATCGACACGCCGAGCCGGTTCGAGCACCGGGAGGTGGCCGTGGAGGTGCTCGACGCCGTGTTCCGGACCCGGACACTGGCGGAGTGGTGCGACGCCTTCGCGAACTTCAGCGGCGTATGGGCGCCAGCCATCAGCTTCACCGAGCTGCACGAGCACCAGCAGGTCGAGCCAAACGGCTTCCTGCCCACGGTGGAGGCGGACGGAAGGAAGGCGTTCCGACTCGTCGGTCCGCCCGCGCAGTTCGACGAGCGCCCCGCCGTGCCCCGCGGGCCGGCCCCTGAGCTCGGTCAGGACACTGAGGCGGTCCTGCTCGAGCTCGGACTGGATTGGGACGAGATCACCGAGCTACGAGAGCGCGGCGCGACGGGCGCCTGACCTCGATGCCATCCCGGGCCGCTACGTGCTCGGCCGGCGGGCGAGCGCTGGTGGTCGACGCGTCGGACGACGCCCGGCCACCAGATCGGAATATTTAGTCGCCTCTATGATTCGCGCATCACCTGGTGACTCGAGAGGGAGGTCGGCAACCAGTGAGCGAAGCTCGCGAGCGAACGATCGGCACGTGGACGGAGGGGCAGGGGCTCGCCAAGGGCGAGCCCATCGCGCACCGCGTCATCGCCGGCGGCTCCCAGCGGGCCGGTGACGACGACAAGCGCCAGGCGTTCGGGCCGATCGTGCTCGAGCTCATGCAGGGCGCGGCCGACGTCGCCGGGTCGTCGGAGTACAAGGGATGAGCGAGGATCTCGTCGTCGAGCGGCACGGCAACGTGCTGCTGCTGCGGCTGAATCGGCCCGAGAAGCGCAACGCCCTGAACTTCGTGATCATGGACGGCCTCGGCCGCTCGATCCTGGACGCCGAGTCCGACCCCGACATCCGCGCCGTCGTCATCACCGGCACCGGAGATCGCACGTTCTGCGCCGGGATGGACCTCGCGGAGTTCGCCCAAGGCGGCGCGTCGAGCGACGCCGAGGCGGCGGAGGCGCTCGCCCGGTTCGTCGCCGGCGGCGCCACCGTGCCCGTCATCGGCGCCGCCAACGCATCCGCCCTTGGCGGCGGGCTGGAGATCCTGCTCGGGTGCGACGTCATCGTGGCGTCGTCGGCGGCGAAGTTCGGGCTGCCGGAGGTGAAGCGGGGCTTGTTCCCCGGCGGTGGGGGGACGGCGATCGGACGGCGCATCCCGCTGGGCGCCGCCCTCGAGCTCCTGCTCACGGGTGATCCCATCGACGCGGCGCGCGCCTATGCCCTGGGGCTCGTCAACATCGTGGCCGAACCGGAGCAGGTCGTCGCCGCCGCGCTGGACGTCGCCGAACGCATCGCCGCCAACGCCCCGCTGGCGCTCGCCGCATGTAAGGAGCTCGCGCTGCTCGCCACCTCCGACGCCGCCGCCTTCCCCGAGCGCCTCGTCGAGCTGCGCACCGCCGTGTTCGCCAGCGACGACGCCAAGGAGGGCGCGGCCGCGTTCGTCGAGAAGCGCACGCCAGTCTGGCGCGGCACGTGAGGGCCGCTGTCTGTCGCGAGCTCGGCCCGCCGCACGTGCTACGGGTCGAGGAACTCCCGGCTCCGGCGGCAGAGCCCGGGCAGGTGCGGGTGCGGATCGAGGCGGCGGCAGTCAACTTCCCCGATGTGCTGCTCGTCGCCGGGCAGTACCAGTTGAAGTACGACCTGCCGTTCATCCCCGGCAGCGAGTTCGCCGGCGTCGTCGTCGAAGGCGACGGGTTCGCCCCCGGTGACCGCGTGGCCGGCACCGGCATGGCCGGTGCCTTCGCCGAGGAGATCGTGGTGCCGGCCACGTCGCTGTGGCGGCTGCCCGACGGCCTGGATGTACGGGCAGCGGCCGCCGTCGGCGTCGCCCACGGGACCGCGTACCAGGCGCTGCGCCTGGTGGCGAAGCTCGAGCCCGGCGACGAGCTCGTCGTGCTCGGCGCCGGCGGCGGAGTCGGCGCCGCAGCGGTCCAGCTCGGTGCCGTCCTCGGCGCCCGGGTCACCGCCATCGCGTCGACGCCAGAGAAGCTCGATGTCGCGGCATCGCTCGGCGCGACGAACGTCATCGACCACCGGACGCAGGACGTACGGGCGACATTGCGCGAGCTCCTGCCCGAGGGTTCCTCGGTCGTGATCGACCCCGTCGGCGGTGACCTCTCGGAGGCCGCCTACCGCTCACTCCGCTGGGGCGGCCGCTTCGTCACCGTCGGCTTCGCGTCCGGGGTGATCCCCAAGCTGCCGCTCAACCTCGTCCTGCTGAAGGGTGCGGCGGTCCTCGGGTTCCAGCTGGTCGATCTCGCGAAGAACGTGCCGGAGGGTGTCCGCCAGTGTGAGGTGGAGCTGCTCGAGCTGCTCGCCGCTGGCAAGGCGATGCCGCACATCGGCTCGACGTTCGACTTGGACCATGTCGGCGACGCGCTGCGTCACGTCGCCGACGGAACTGCTATCGGAAAGGTGGTCATCACGACATGAACGTTGTCATCGGAGCGGGGTCGGGGATGGGTGCCGCTGTGGCGGCGCTGCTCGATCCCGTGCTGCGCGTCGACGTGCGCGGCGACGTCGACGTCATCTGCGACATCACGAAGCAGGAAGAGGTCGACAAGCTGATCGATGCCGTCGACCACCTCGAGGGTCTGGTGGTGACTGCCGGGTTGTCGCCCTCGATGGCGGCCGGCCGCAAGATCTACGAGGTGAACCTCCTCGGGACGGCGCGCGTGCTCACCGCCTTCGAGGCCAAGTTGCAACGTGGTGTGGCCGCGGTGTGCTTCGCGTCGATGGCCGCGGACCTGGGGCAGGTCGCCCCCGACGTCCTCTCGGTCCTCGACGACCCGGCATCGCCGTCGTTCTTCGAGGATCTCGCCGGCGCCGGAGTTGTCATCGACGACTCGGAGCTCGCCTACACGTGCTCGAAGATCGGCGTGCGTCGACTCGTCAAGCGCCGGGCGAAGACGTGGGGGCAGCGGGGTGCCCGGCTGCTGTCGCTGTCGCCGGGGATCATCGATACCGGCATGACCCGGCTCGAGGCCTCGAACATGCCCGAGATGGCCAGCATGGTCGAGGTCAGCGCCCTTGGCCGCGAGGGCCGGCCCGAGGAGGTGGCCGCGGTCGTCGCCTTCCTGCTCTCCCCCGCCGCCTCGTACGTGACCGGCATCGACGTGCTCGTGGACGGCGGCGCCGTGGCCGGGCTCACCCCCTGACGCGCGTGCCGGCACCTCGTCGGTTGCCGCCTCGGGCGGGTAGCCGGTCACGGTTTCCCACCTCCCGCACCTCGTCCTTCAGCGGATCGACGATGCGTCTCCGCTCCTCGGTGAGCGCGTGACGGCCGAATGCCCGCACGCGAGGGCGACTGGTGGCCGGCGCGCTGAACGGCGCCAGCCACCAGTCCGGGGGTATTTAGTATGCTATCTGAGTCTGCGCACCGCCTGTCAAGAGCGCGTGTCGAGAGCCAACTCAGATCGGATCAGTCGCGATCGACGTGCGTCGCATCGTGTGCCATATTTGACGAATTCGTCAAGTCCCCTACGAGGAGTTCCGATGCCGTACGTCCCGACCCCACAGCTCGTCGTCGAGCACGACGGACCGGTCGCCGTCCTCACGCTCAACAACCCGGAACGGCGGAACGCCTTCTCGGACGAGATGCACGAGGCGATGCAAGACGTCTGGCGCCACCTCGCCGACGATCCTTCGGTTCGTGCCGTTGTCCTCACAGGCGAAGGGAGCGCCTTCTGCTCGGGCGGAGACGTCCCCGGGTTCATCCGGTCCTACGAGGACCCGAACCACCGGAGGGCGGCGATCCTGGGCGCGCGCAGGCTGATGGATGCCATGGCTGAGTTCCCGAAGCCTGTCGTCGCCGCTGTCAACGGCCCTGCGATCGGGCTCGGCTGCAGCATCGCTGTGTCGTGTGATGTCGTGCTGATCGCCGAGAGCGCGTTCATGGCCGACACGCACATCAACGTCGGACTGGTCGGCGGCGATGGCGGCGCCGTCATGTGGCCGCTCCTCATGAGCCTGCTGAAGGCGAAGGAGCTCCTCCTCACCGGTGACCGCATCCCGGCAGCTCAGTGCGTGGAGCTCGGCCTGGCGAACCGCGTCGTTCCCAACGCCGAACTGCGGGACCAGGCGTTGGAGCTCGCGCAGCGCATCGCGGCCAAGCCCCCGCAAGCGGTGCAGGAGACGAAGCGGGCGCTGAACCTCCACCTACAGGCCGCCATCTCGTTGGTGGCGCCGTTCGCACTGGCAGCGGAGTCCGAGTCGTTCACGACCGAGGAGCTTCGCCAGGCCGTCGAGAGCTTCGCTCCCTGATGCGACGTCGCTGCCGGCGGCGCGTCGCCGCCGGCAGCGTCAGCCCGGGAAGCGCCAGAGCGGTTCGAGCGGCACCTCGTCCGACAGCGCGAACTGCGGCAAGCTGATTTCCTCGCCCAGGTCCTGGAACACGACCTTCACACGCGCGCCGATCGCGACATTCGCCTCCGCCTCGGGGTGGAACTCCTCGTCGACGAGGTTCGCGATGATCCGGATGCCGTCGCCGGGGGTGGGGATGCCTCGCTGTTCATCGAGCTCGACGACGACCACGGGATACGGCGTCAGGTCGCGGAAGCCTGGCTGCACCGAGTGCATCGTGATCTCGTAGCTGTAGATCGTCCCCTTGCCGCTGACCGCGTGCCACGACCAGTCCAGCGACGTGCACCACGGGCAGCCCGGCCCGGGCGGGTGGCGCAGCAACCCGCACGAGCTGCACCTCTTGACAACGAGCTCGTGCCTCGCCGCGGCAGCGAAGTACCCGAGGAACTCGGAGTCGTTCTCGGGGAGGATGAGCCGCATGCCGCGGTAGTCGACGCTCGTCACGATCGGGTCACCTCCGAAGGATCAAGGCGCTGCCGGTCACCGGCGTGGCCCAGCCGATGTTCATCGAGATCTCGGCACCCCGGACCTGACGGCACCCGCCTTCGGAGTAGTCGTAGCTGTGGATGCCGTCGCTCCAGTGGGGGCAATAGTCGTCGACGGTGCCGCGCAGCTGGCGGGTGTTCTCGATCACCATGCTGATCCCGTGCGTGTAGCCCTCACAGAGTTGCCCACCGCTGGTGTTGTTCGGACGCCGTCCGCCGAGCTCGATCGTGCCGTTCGACACGTACTCGCCTCCTTCGCCCTTCGCGCAGAACCCGTAATCCTCCAGCTGCATCATCGTGGTGAAGGTGAAGGCGTCGTAGGACCCGGTGATGTCGATGTCCTCGGGAGTCACGCCCGCCAGGCCGAAGATGCGAGCCGCTGCGTACTTCCCCGCTGCGGTCGTGATGGGGGCGTCGTTGTAGTACGAGTCGCCGCGTCGCTTGGTGACTCGACCGACCACGCCCATGATGTGCACCGGCCGGTGACGGAGGTCCTTCGCTCGTTCGGCGGACGTCACCACGATCGCCGCGGCGTTGTCGGTCTCGATGCAGCAATCGAGCAGGTGCAGTGGTTTGCAGATCCAGCGGGAGTCGAGGACGTCCTCGATGGTGCACCGCTTCTTGTAGAACGCCTTCGGGTTGTTGCTCGCGTGCTTGCTGTGGGCGACCTTGACCGCGGCGACCTGTTCGCTCGTCGTTCCGAACTCCATCATGTGACGCATGAAGACCGGAGCGAACATGTGGCCGGCACCCAGCATCCCGTAGGGACGGGTCAGCAGCTGCGCCCCACGCACGGGGGTCGCCGATCGGGCGCCCGTCCCACCGACACGGACCTCGCTGTAGCCGTTCATCGAACGGAAGATCGCGACGGTCTCACACATCCCGGCTTCGATCGCGCCCACGGCGAGGCCGACGAGCGCCTCGATGCTGGATCCGCCCCCGGAGCAGTCCATGAAGAAGTCGAGCTGGATGCCGAGATCGGAAGCCACCTCGGGACCGGTCGTGGAATCACCGATGTGGTAGCTCAGCATGCCGTTGATGTCATCGGCGGTGAGTCCGGCATCGACGATGGCATTGCGAATCGCCTCCGCACCCATGGCCCGCGTCGTCCTGCCGGAGTACTTCGAGTAGGACGTCTCGCCCACCCCGACGATGCAGTACTTGTCACGCAGACGGCTCGTCACCTCAGTCCCCGTCCGTCCGGAATTGGCTCCGCCATCACACCCTGGTGAGGAGCATGCAGCCAGCAATCGGCCCGCCCCCCGCGGCAGCGACGGCGACGTCGGGATCGCCAGGCACCTGACGCTCGCCCGCCTGCCCGCGCAGTTGGAGACAGGCCTCGTGGAGCAGCCAATACCCGTGCAGCCGGCCCGCGGAGAGCTGACCTCCATACGTGTTGAGCGGGAGCTCGCCATCCAGGGCGATGCGCGCCGCTCCCTCGACGAAGGCGCCGGCTTCGCCGTCACCGCAGAACCCGAGCGCCTCGATCCACGCGAGGGTGAGGAACGTGAACCCGTCGTAGAGCTCGGCAACGTCCACATCTGCAGGCCGCAGGTCAGTGCTCGCCCACAGCTCGGCGGCGGCATCGGCAGACGCCATGCGAGGGTAATCCGGGCGCTGGTCCCAGCCGCCGGACCCGGTCGAGCCGCCGACCGCCACCACTCGCACCGGATGGTCGCAATCAGCGGTGGCGTCCCCTGTCGACACGATGAGCGCGACCGAGCCGTCGACCGGCACGTCGCAGTCGTACAGACACAGGGGCTCGGAGATGAACCGGGCATCCAAGTACTGGTCGAGGGTCAATGGCTCCTGGTACGCGGCCAGCGGGTTCAACGCTGCGTTCCGCCGGCTGTTGACGGCGAGCCACCCGAGCTGCTCTCGGGTCGTGCCGTAGAGATGCATGTGGCGCTGGAGATGCATCGCCACCCAGTTGGGGGCTGCGTACGCATGCATGGTGAGAAGGCGAGCGATGTCGCGCATCGCCGGGGGCATCGCGTCCAGCGACCCTCCCTCCGCCATCGCCTCGCCGCCCATCATGTTGACCGTGCGGAACACCAGTACGTGTCGCGACGCGCGGCCGCTGACGGCACGCATCGCCTCGACCACGGGCGAGAGCAGTCCGTGGTGGCCCATCTCGCCGCCAGTCCACGACGGCTCGATGCCGAGGACCGCTGCTGCCTCGCTCGGTGGTGTCACCCCGAGCGTCACGACACCGTCGATGTCCGACGGCTGCAGGCCTGCGTCGTTGATTGCCCGGTGGGCCGCTTCGACGGTCAGTTCGGCGGGAGGGATCCCCGTCCGTCGGCCGATTCGCGAGATGCCGATCCCCGAGACGATCGCGTTCAGCTCGGTCGAAGGACTCACAAGATTGAGCAGACTAATCTCGCGCCGTGACGTCGGTAAAGCGCATGCTGCCTCCGATCGACGAGCTCAACCGCCCGTTCTGGACGAGCGGCGCGTCCGGAGCGCTGCACCTTCCGCGCTGCACGTCGTGCCGGCGGTGGGCCATCCCACCGGCACCATCGTGCTCCGCGTGCGGCGAACCCACCGGGTACGAGCCCGTCTCTGGGCGGGGACGCGTGTTCACCTTCACGGTGAACCATCATCCCTTCAACCCAGACGTGCCCGTGCCGTACGTCGTCGCCATCGTGGAGCTCGAGGAGCAAGACGGCCTCCGATTCACGACCAACGTCGTGAACTGCGCTCCCGAGGACGTCAGGATCGACATGCCGCTGAGCATGGTGTTCGAGCGACAAGGCGACGTCTTCGTGCCGCAGTTCGAACCCGCCTGATGGGTACCCGCGGCCGGGAACGCACGCCTCTGCGCCTTGCTCGCTGGCCGACTTGAGTCTACTGTTTGGGTGTCATCCACACGATCGCAGGGGGTAGCACAATGGCCGGACGACTTGACGGCAAGGTCGCCTTCATCACGGGCGCAGCTCGCGGACAGGGTCGCGCGCACGCAGTGCGGATGGCCAGCGAGGGCGCGGACATCATCGCCGTCGACATCTGCCGGCAGATCGAGTCGAATCCCTACCCGCTGTCGACCCCTGAGGACCTCGCCGAGACCGAACGTGCCGTGAAGGAGTTCGGGCGCCGGATCGTCGCCCGGCAAGCCGACGTCCGGGAGCGCCATGAGCTGCGAGACGCGGTGGAAGCCGGGGTCACCGATCTCGGCAAGATCGACATCGTGGTGGCGAACGCCGGCATCCTGCCCATGGCGATGGGCGACCCCGACGCCATGGACTTCGTCGACGCTACCGACGTCGACCTGCTTGGTGTCATGAACGCGGTTGCCGTGGCGCTGCCGCACCTCCCCGACCACAGCTCCATCATCGTGACGGGCTCCACTGCGGCGATGATGCCGAACACCGTGACCAACCCGGTGCTCGGTCCGGGCGGTGCCGGTTACGGGTGGGCCAAGCAGGTCCTGATCGGTTACGTCGAGCAGATCGCGCTGCACCTCGCACCGCGGTTCATCCGGGTCAACGCCATCCACCCGACGAACTGCAACACCCACCTGCTCCACAACGATGGCCTGTACTCCCTGTTCCGGCCAGACCTCGTCGAGGCGGGTCAACAGCCCACGCGCGAGGATGCAGAGCCCGGGTTCGTCCACTATCAGGCGATGCCGATCCCCTACGTCGAGCCTGAGGACATCGCGAACCTTTCCCTCTTCCTGGCGAGCGACGAATCCCGATACATCACGGGCCAGCAGATTCGCGTCGACGCAGGATCCCTCATCAAGTTCCCCAACGGTCCCGCCTGACGACCATCTCGTCAGCGCCCCGGCGGGTGCACCTCGACAGCTTCGAAAGCTGCCCTGATGAGCGTCCCCAGCCTCACACCGTCGTGTCGCAACCACTGCTCATAGGCGGTGACCGCGGCGCCGAGGCAGATGTGGCTGACGAGCTGCGGTGCCAAGGCGTCGACCTCGGCGCCCAGCCGGCGACCGGCGAAGCGAGCCACGACCGCGCGCCAGTCCGCGTACCGCAGCGCACTGTTCGCCTGGAGCGCAGGCACGTAGAGGATGAGGGACATGCGGCGACGATGTGCCGACTCGGCTTCGGGCGGCACCTCGTTGAACCGAACGATCGCGTCGGTCAGCGCCGTCATGAGCGGGACCTCGTCTGGTACGCCGCTCAGCCACGTGTCGAGGTCACGCAGCAAGCCGTCGAAGTCGCCCCAGACGAGGTCGTTCTTCGAGGGGTAGTAGCGAAACAGGGTCCTGCGCGAGATGCCCGCCGCATCGGCGATCTCATCGACCGTGGTCTCGGCGAACCCGTTCGAGACGAACAGTTCGAGCGCAACCTCCTCGAGAACCTCCCGCGTCGTCGCCGGCGGTCTGCCCTTCCGCTCACGCACGCGTGCATCGTTGCCGAAGTGCGATCGGGCAGCGGCGATCGGTTGACGTATCCGACGCGCGGCCCTATTGTTGCACTGAGTGCCATAAGTATCCACAGATGGCACCGCCCGACGAAAGGGGTCCGGATGACCGAGCCGATCGATCTCTCCGACACCGAGCAGGAGGAGTCGCTCGTCGTCAGCGACCTCCTCGTGGAGGACGTGTCGATCGACGGGATGTGCGGCGTCTACTGACGCCACGTCGATGCCGGTCCTCGAGCGGGCCTGGGAGCTGGCACCCGGGGTCGCGGTGCGCCCCGAACCGTTCGGGGCGCTGCTCTACCACTTCGGGACTCGGCGACTGTCGTTCGTCAAGGACACCCAGCTCCTCGCCGTGGTCGAACATCTCGCTGACTCGCCGTCGGCACGCGCCGCGTGCGAGGCCGTGGGCGTCGACGCGACGAGCATGCCGAGCTTCGAACGGGCCATCGCACGCCTTGCCGAGACCCAGATGATCCGGGAGCGTCACCGATGACGACAGCGACTCGCCTTGTCGACCACTTCGAGCGAGGGCTCGACGCGCCGATCTGCCTCACCTGGGAGCTCACGTACGCGTGCAACCTCGCGTGTCGTCACTGCCTCTCGAGCTCGGGGCGGCGTGACCCTGGCGAGCTGCACACTCGCGAAGCCATGGCCGTCATCGACGAGCTCGAACGGATGCAGGTGTTCTACGTCAACATCGGCGGAGGCGAACCGACGATCCGTCCAGACTTCTGGGAGCTTCTCGACTACGCGACCGAGCATCACGTCGGGGTGAAGTTCTCGACGAACGGTTCCCGGATCACGCGCGAGATCGCCAGCCGGCTGAGCACCAATGACTACGTCGATGTCCAGATCTCGCTCGACGGCGCCACGCCAGTGGTCAACGACGCCGTCCGTGGCGATGGCTCGTACGCGACAGCGATTCAGGCGATGGAGCACCTCGCCGAGGCGGGCATCCGCGGATTCAAGCTGTCGGTCGTGTGCACCAGCGACAACATCCGTCAGCTCGACGAGTTCGACAGCATCGCCACGCGGTACGGCGCACAGCTACGACTCACGCGTCTGCGGCCATCCGGCCGTGGCGCCGACGTGTGGGAGGAGCTCCACCCGTCGGCCGAGCAGCAGCGCCAGCTCTATCACTGGCTGCTCGAGCACGGCGACCGCGTCCTGACTGGCGATTCCTTCTTCCACCTGGCCGCCTACGGCGAGGCGCTTCCCGGCCTCAACCTGTGTGGCGCGGGCCGGGTCGTCTGCCTGATCGACCCGGTCGGTGACGTGTACGCGTGCCCGTTCGCGATCCACGACGCATTCCGCGCCGGGAACGTGCGTGAGGACGGGGGCTTCGCGCGGATATGGCGCGACTCGGAGCTCTTCCGGTCGTATCGCGAGCCGCAATCGGGCGGAGCGTGTGCGTCGTGCGGTGCCTACGACAAGTGCCGAGGCGGGTGCATGGCCGCGAAGTTCTTCACCGGCCTGCCGCTCGACGGGCCTGATCCGGAGTGCGTCTTCGGCCACGGTGAACGAGCACTGGCGGCGGTCGAATCGGGGGCCGCGCCTCGATCCTCCGTGGATCATTCGCGTCGCAGCGTTGCGGTAGCCATCAGGAAGTCGCCCGCACGTCTGTGCGACGAGAACCCGCTCGTCGGTGTCGACGCTGGAGCGCCCGCCCAGCCATGAAAAGCGCGTGGATGGAAACGGTCGCCGAGGCGCAGCGTCGAGCGGAACGGACGCTGCCACCGTCCGTGTACTCCGCGCTCCTCGCCGGGTCCGAGCGCGGGACGTCGTACGAGGACAACCTCGTCGCCTTCGGCGAGCTCGGCTTCGCTCCGTGCATTGCCGACAAGCCGGCCAAGCGGGATCTCAGCACGTCCGTCATGGGACAACCCGTTTCGATGCCGGTGATCATGTCCCCGACCGGAGTGCAGGGAGTCCATCCTGACGGCGAGCTCGCCGTAGCCCGAGCTGCCGCCGCACGAGGAACAGCCATGGGACTGAGCTCGTTTGCGAGCAAGCCGGTCGAAGACGTCGTCGCCGCCAACCCTCAAACGTTCTTCCAGGTGTATTGGTGCGGCACACGCGATCAGATGGTCGCCCGCCTCGACCGAGCTCGCCGGGCCGGCGCCGTCGGCCTGATCGTGACGCTCGACTGGTCGTTCAGTCATGCTCGCGACTGGGGTAGCCCGTACATCCCCCAGCAGATCGATGCGAGAGCGGTCCTCCGGTACGGACCAGAAGCGCTTCGACGGCCGAAGTG